>Ga0180430_10000044_pt1 | contig 141163 bp, 113 predicted proteins | sample SS_ome_9_FD_132999 | JGI IMG/M metagenome (GOLD analysis project Ga0180430, IMG submission 132999) | Hypersaline lake sediment archaeal communities from the Salton Sea, California, USA - SS_1_S_2 metaG | ecosystem: Environmental > Aquatic > Non-marine Saline and Alkaline > Hypersaline >...
CTTCTTCACAATCTGTTCCGGACTGTGTCGTTTACGTCTCGTCTTGCTCATCAAAAGTCTCCTTGACCATCGCGGCCTGGTAGACTCTCATAACACATGGATCAGTTTTCGGGGAGCACGCCAATCTCACCCATTGAATTGCACTCTTCTCGTCGCTAACAAAGAGTTGGAGTTGCGATACTTCGCTACATTCCATTCTTTTAACTTCGTACTCGTTAAGCTGATCGGGAAGGAAATACATGCCTTCCCTTTCAGGAAACTTTTCACGGAGACCGATGTAGAATTCAGATGCCGACAAAGGGACGGGAAATCCTCTCTGGACATGAAATGCCACCATTCGGTCATAGAGAAGATAATTCTGGCGTTCTGCAACTATCTCCATTCGGTCCTGCTTGAAGACACACACTGGCAAGTGTCGCAAGTGATTCCGCAGAAACTCCCACGCTCCAGCTTCCGATCCCGCCTTTCGGTCGAAGAATTGTTCTAATGCTTCGGTTGGCTTGTACGCTGTAATCACAAGGTCTTGTTTTACTGCACCAGAAGAATAAAAAAGTTGATTGGTAGTGCCTTTCTTTTTGTCCAGAGTCCGAACATCGGCAACAACGAATCCAACAATCGACAAAGCCTCTTGGATCGCATTCCAAACTGAATTTCGAGAATTGTGAAATTCGACTGTCATCCATCGTCCCGGCTTCAAGATGCGATAAAACTCTTTGAAGCATCTCGTCATAAGGGACTCGTAAACAGCCAAGTCTTTACCCTGTGATTTACTTATTACCGCTTCAGGTGAGATTTGAGTAGTTACTTTGATCCACGCTTCCGCTCTCTGGTTGAGTTCTGCGTACTGCAAATTGTGCCCAAATGGTGGATCGGTAAATATGTAATCAACAGAGGAATCGGGGATTAGGCTGAGGTCTGTGGCAGACCCCGCTCCAACCAGAGCCGTACCGGGCATTGACCTAAGAGCGAGGAAATCGTTGCTCTTGTCTCTCCAGTATCTAATTGGCGAAATCTCGACGGCAAGCCAGGATATGTACCATGTTCCAATCAAGGGGCCGACGTGCCTGTTGTGATTGGGCATATAACGATTCAGGCGGTCAAGGCGAGGAAGTACAGAAGTAAATAGCGCCATTAGCTGCTGTCTTGTGCGAGGGTCGCATTTCGCTTCTGAGATAGCCTTCCAATACTGTGACAGCGTGTACCAAGTTCGCTCGGTGTACATGTGATGAACATGCGATAGTTTGCGCAGGTGAAGGCTGTCCTTAAAAAATCTGTCGAGTTGCAACAACTCGGCGATGGGCGCATCGTTTCCTACCATTATCCCTTCCAGGCGGGCCTTCTTGATGTCCTCTTGCGTAGGAACTTGCCGTGTTCGCCCAGAAGGGCCATGGCAGTTGATAAGCACAGGAATATGCTTGGAGACTTCAACCGCTTTGTTGAGGTATTGGTCCCAACGACTTTCAATAAATCGGCCAAGTTGCCGTCCTGTAAGTGGGGCATCGCAGTGGGGGCAGGGGAATGGAGATAGTTCACTGTCCCACGACTCAGATACGGCAGCGTCCGAGAATGTAAACACATCGCCGCATTCTGGACAGATTGTGACCTCCGACCAAATGGTATATGCGATGTCGGCAGTTGTGCCGTTTACAGATGTTCGGTACAGGTGTGCAACGGTCTCTTCGACTGCTGGCGTAAGCCTATCGAGTGCAATCTTGAAATTGTGTGCCGAAAATGGGCTGTTAAGGCTGTGCGCAATAAAGGACGCTTCAGGGCTTAGGTCTGAGGCGATGCAGTAGCGTTGCCCCCATTCTGCATCTGGCATCTCCTCTGAGATAATGGGGTCTTTCGTCTTGCAGCATTGCGCCGCTACAGCCGTCATTCCTGTGCCGCAAAACCCGTCAAATACAATATCGCCAGGACGTGTATAATGAAGGATGTACCTCATTATTGCCCTGTGGGGAACCTTTGTATGGTAAGAATGAGCATTGTAAATGGGATCGTTCTTTCCCTCGCTTACATCATAGGCCAGCGGTTCAAGTTCGTAGTCATCGGTGTCTTCACAGTACGCATTGCCGCAATGCTCAACAAATTGACCGGCGAATGGATTTGGACACGCTGTGTAGTAGGGTGGGTCAGAGAGCGCAAGGATGTCCTCGTCCCCACCAATGGGAAACCCCTCGATCTTTCGGAACTCCGGGTCTTTTAGCTTCTCACGCAGTAATTCGATAAAGTGCGCACGGCGTGCTGCATCGTTCGGAAACTTCATTCCGAGGCATTCGACGGGCTTTGAATCTTCGTCGCCGAAGCTGACGTCGAAGAGTTCTCCCGATCCCGACTTGGCGGGGACGAGTTTTTCTTCGAACAGCCGTTCTTTTTGTTGTTTCTGCGATTTCTTCGCCATGTGTCAGCCCCGTTAATCTTCTAGGAGTATTTTCTTGCGTGCGATTTGCTCGATCTCGGCGGCGTTGATGCTGCCGTCAAGACCATCCTCCGATGTGATGACCAGATCGAGGTAGCCGTTGTCTTCGTACCATTTTCGCTTCCGTTCCCAGGCTTCTTTGTACGATGGGACCGACAGCATCCCCAAGTGTTCCCAATAGAACGTGTCCCCTTCGTAGCTGACCGTGAAGTCCGGTAAGCGGAAGTCGTTTGGGTCGTCTTTCGAGCAGAGCTTCTGCTCGTACTCGTAACTGATCCCGAGTTTCGACAGCGCCCCGGCGACGATCACTTCCGACTTGGAGCGAACGAGAATCCCATCGGGATATTGCGGCGATGGAGGCGTGCGATGGATCAGGTGTTCGGCGTAATAGCGATCCACCGATTCGGGTCGGACAGCCAACACGAACATGTTCGTGTTCCGCAGCAGCGTATCGGAACATTGTGGATTGCGGAGTCGTTCAAGAACCGTCGTGTCTCTTTCGATCAGCAAGACCATCTTCTGCCGAAATCGGGTCAGTCCCGTGTACAGCAACTCTCGTGAGAGCGTGGAAGCGTTCTTGGGAAGGATCAGGAACACGATGTCGAAGTCACTGCCTTGTGACTTGTGGACGGTCAAGGCGTAGGCCAGTTCGAGTTCACCATCAACATTGGGTCGAGGGTAGTAGTACGACGACAATGGCTGCGTCGAGAACTGCACCTTCATCGAGTCGGCTCGGTCTTTTCCCTTTGAGGTCGAAACGACCAGACCAATCTCACCATTGGCGACGTAGCTCAGCCCTTCGCCTTTCGGATACGAAGTCTTGCGGCAATTGATCGCCTGCATCACCTTGTCGGTCCAGACGATCTCTTGTTCGCCGAACGGCTTGACGCCTTTGCCTTTCGAGTAGTTGAGCATCCCACCACGGTACTTCGACTGAATCTTGCGGTTGATCTCGGTTGTGCCGAATTCGTGGTTGCGCACCGGACTGAGAATCTGCCATCGTTCGGCCAGCACCGGATCGTTTTGTTTCGAGTCTTCGGCCATACCAATGCTGGCGTTGAAAGGGATGTACGGCTTCTTATCGTCCGTCAGTTTGAGATGCTTCTTCATCGAAGCGGCAAGCTGTAGTTCAAGCTGGCTGCTGTCACTCCAGTATCGGACCTCCAGATCGCCGCCGACATCTTCACGAGCGACACGAGAGAGCATGTCGTCGTCGCCCGGATTTGTGTCGTCGCTCAAGTAGCCGTCCGCTAACTGAAGAGCCTGGCTCTCGTGGTCTTCGTGCCTGGCTCTCTCCAGCAGCCTGGCCAGACACTTCTTGCGGTCATCGTCGGCTTCGAGCCAGGCGATGATGTCTACCAGAGGACGCCCAGGACCAATCGGCGGCAACTGGTTGGGATCGCCAACCAGAATCAGACGACTCACTTTGTTGAGGTCGAGCGCACGGAACAGAACACCTAACAAGTCCATTGGGATCATCGACGCTTCATCAATGATGACCGTTGGTGCCCCATGTTGATCGCCACCCAGGAGCTTGAGAGCGAAGTTCTCCGGGTTGAGCCATTTATGTCTCATCAAGAACTGGTGGATCGTGTAGGCATCTCGGACGCTGCCGTCGTCTCTCTTCGTGCGATCCATCAGACGCACACGAGCTTTGCCAGTCGGTGCGAGCAAAAGGATCGGGCGTTTGCCTTCGAGTTCTTCCAGCCCCTTGAGGAATACTTTCAACACAGAGGTTTTCCCGGTTCCGGCACGACCACACAGTACGCTGAGCCGCCCTTCGTAAAGCTTGGCCAGCGCTTCGGCCTTTTCCTTTCGGGCACGCTCTTCAACTTCTGGCGGCAACTTCGTCGAGCCAGGCTTGTTGCCAAACTCGTCGAGCAGGAGCTTTTCCCAACTCCATCCTGGTTTGGGCGGTGAGTTTTTCGCTTTGGTGCGACGGGGTAAACGACCGCTGACTTCACGTTCCAGTTCGGAAAGCCACTTCAACGCCATCGTCTGTGGGTCGCCGTCTACTCGGAAGTCGAGCGACTCTTGGTAAAAGGTGGCTTGTCCTTCCACCAGGTCACGATCTGGTCGGCAGGCCCGTCGCTCCGGGAACCTCTTGGTAATACGACTGATGGTTTCCGCAAATGGGAGCAGCGTGTCACCATTCTGAGCCGCACCCTGCAAGACTGAGACTGCCACCCCTCGAACTCGACGTGGATCGTCCTGAACACAGACATCTTCCTTGTCGATGAAGCGAGCAGCCGCTCCTTCGGGCCGCATTCCTCGGTCGATGGTCTCCAATGCAATCACATCGGAGACACCATCGCCCTGATCCATCTCCGACAGCAGGAACGGATTAGCAACGATCTCGTTGTCCGTGCCAACAATTCCGCTCTCGGCTCGTTTGTCAGGATTGGCGACTCGCTCGACCTGCGCCGGGGACAACTCGAAGCGAACCAACTGGGCAAGCAAATTGCGACGTGGTTCTTTGTAAGCAGCCCAGCGCTCGCCAGCCTGCTTCAGTGCTTTGGTATATTGCTTCTGCTCACACTTCTTCCGGCCTTCGAGGATCGCCAGAACGTATTCCCAGGCGTTCTCTCCTTTATCCGATAACGGAACAAGCACCTGTCGCTGAAATGCTGTGCCGGACTCACAGCCGAGATATTGAAGCACGCTGCCAATGCCAGGGAACGGTCCACGGTTCAGCCAGACTTCAGAGAGGACATCGTTCAGCCAGACGAGATGGCGGTCCCAATCACCGGGGACTTTGGCTTCGTCTTTGACGGCCTGGACCGACTGCACCAATCGCTCCAACGCACCGACTGCCAGATCGTCGCCGAGTTGTTCCGCAACATAGGAGAAATTGAGCATCGCCCCATCGGGGACGGGGCACAAGATGTTCGTGGGGTCGTGACCGGCCTGGAGGTACTCATGGTACGGAAGCCGGAAGCCCTGATTCTCGAAGTCATGCGTGATGCAGCGTGACCAGATGGGATATTGGTCGGGATACTTCGGCAGCTTGGTGCCGAAGTAAAGCTGTGGACCAACCTGAGAGATACGGCTGACTCCCAGCAGGATGCGGTTCAGGTTTTCATCCAAAGGGTTGCCGTGGTTGCAGTAGAAAAAGACGAGCGACTTGTTCTTCTCCAGCTTCCCCCAGAAATTCTTCAGCAATTCTCTTTGACGGTCGGGTTCAAAGACCCAGCCGACCTCTTTGTCCACCGTGTCTGATTCTCGAATGTCGAGTCGTTCGTCTTCGCAGATGATGCGGAAATTCTCCTCACGCATCCAACGGTAGGGCGAGGGGCAGAACGAGTACGGCGGAATCTCCTCACGCACCGAGGGCAATTGACGAAATTCAAGTGGGTCGTTGTGCGTGATCGTGTAGCCGATGGGCGAGAATGCAATCGGATCACGAGAACAGGGCGGCTGCCAGCCATCGAGTTCCGCCAGTGGCAGACCTGCGGCCTTGTCTTCACGTTCGTCGTCCCGACCGTCTCGAATATGCTGTTGAACGATGCAGTAGGCATTCTTACTGGGGTGGTCGCAGATGTGACCGTCCCAGGCTCGGTCGTGCCAAACCAAACGTGTAGACAGATGTGTGGTCACGATTGCCCTCCCGGAGTTTCGCCTCGGTCAATGACCAGCCGTACTTTGGATGGTTCCTTGCCACGAGTGAGCTTCGTCACGAAGTCTTCAAACCGAGCCTGAATCTGCTCGACGGTGCAAGGTGCGCCCCCATCGCTCAGAGCGTTCAGCAGTTCGACTGGCCGAACAGGGATGGCGACCAGCCCCGAGAGTGCCTGTTGAATGCCCTGCACAAGTTCGTTGCTGATCTTGTCCGGTAGTGCCTTGCTCTTCAGGAAGGCATTGACCGCCGATTTCTGATCGTCAGGCAGCAGGCTGATACTCTTCTTGGCGGTCGGGTCGTCAAGGTTTTCGAGTAGCGTCTTCGTCCAGTTTTCCTGCATCCCGTCCAACTGCTCGTCGATCTGTTCGAGGACGGCAACGCCACTCGCTCCCAGGTTCTCTTCCTGCGGACGAAAATTGCAGTGGGGACATGTCGGCGAGGATTCCAGGTCATCCTTGACCAGCGTGAAGCAAGTCTGGACTTTGGCCAGCCGTGTTTGAAGGTCTGTGAGAGTCGAATGCGGAAGCAGCGACACACCCTGAGCCAACTTCTTCAGGCATTCGAGGCGCTCGTCTTTGAGTAGCTCCTTCTTCTTGCCGTCTTCATTGGCTCCCAGTCGAGACTTCTTGTGCAGAGCGAAGTACGCCTTCTTGTAATCCTCTTTCACTTTCTGCAAGGCTCGGTTGACCTTCTGACGGAAATCAGCAGCACTGCGTGCAGTTGGGTCCATCAGCTTCGCTCGCCATTCGCTCCGCATGGTTTCCAACTGTGTTCGCCACGGGTCTTGTGGTGGCAGAACAGCAGCGGCAGTTCCCAAATAGCCAGTCAGTGCCGTCAACTCTTGCACCAGACCGTTCAAGTCTTCGATCTGCTTGATGAGGTCAAGGGTCGCCGAGTGAGCCTGAATCTCCAGGATGCTCTTGGTGAAGTTCTTCAGCTTGCCCGGCGTGTTGAACGCTTGCAGTCCTTCGAGAAAGCTCTTTAGGTCATCGAGCTTTTGTCGATACTGCTCTCGATCTTCCGAGGCAATCAACTCGCTTCCCCAACAAGGCAATCCCGTTTGAACATGCTGAGCAACTGTGACGACTTTCTCGGTCAGGTCGTTGGCCTTTGAGCGAAGCTGCTTCACGGCTTCGTCGTGGGTATTCTCATTGCGAATCAGCCCTTCGGCCAATCCGAGCAACTCAAACAATGCCACCAGTTCCGCCAGCGGCAGGCCCTTCGGTTTTTCGATGTGTTTGAATGAGACAAGTTGGTCCAACGTCATTTTGGTGGATTCGCCGATATTGGCAGCGTCGAGTTTCTTTCCTGCCACGCTGAGCGTGATATTGCCGTTTTGAACCAACGACGCCAGCACGATCAACAGCAACTCTGGTTCAAGTTGATACCTGCTCTCTCTCTCCACATCATTCTTGACGCTGATGAGTTCCTTGCGATTGACAACTTGGCCTGGTGGCTTGCCTTCGAGTTTTTCCAGCACCACTTTGGCATAGCGGGATGGATGTGGCTTGAGCTTGTCACCATCAAGCAGTTCCAGTCCATCGAGAACAGCGGTCGCCTGATTGTTTTTCACACCACCTGCCAGCCAGCGCAGCACGTCTTCGGTCGGTTGTTTGAGGTTGCTGGCATACAGCTTCACTGCGAACGTTGGGTACTCCGGGTATTGATCCTCAAACGATGTTGCAAGGCAGACTGACCCAGTGAGTTCGAGCAGATCACGCACGGCAGCGTTTCCAGTGCGATGGCCTTTCAGCCATTCGACCATCTTGTGTGGCACGCCTTGATGAACAACCTCGTAGGAGGTGAGCATGTTCGTCCGCAGCCATGCCACAAGCGTCTTGAGAAAGCCATCGGCCTTATCCTCGTACACCTTTTTCGTGCCGCTGCTGGCTGATGCCGCCATTTCACGAGCGCCAGCGTAAAGGCGCAGCGTGTCCTCGAATGCCTTGTCTCGGTGAGTCAACTTGAAGAAGACTTCATCAGAGAGTTTCTGGTCCTCGAAGTGCGGCGGTTCGAACGGCTGGAGAAAATAGAGATAAAAGTCCCGTGGGGGCTGTGCCGTGGAACGTTCATTGGGAGCGCCGAAGAAAAGGTATCCCCGTCGTGTGATCTTGTGGTCACGCCATTCGATCTCGTGTTCCCATATCTGATAGCCACGAACGTATGGTGGCAGATCAGTGAGTTCCAGCACTCGGGTCAGTGCGTCGAAATAGTATTGGTCCAGATGCGAGTCAGAGAGTGTGTCTGCCTTGTCCTGAATCTTGGCGTCATGATCGATTGTCTTCTGCAAGTCCAGGTAATACTGGTCGTTCTCCGTGTTGTGCGTGATGAATTGGCCACTGACCGTCTTCATGATTTCCTTGAGGCAGGACTCTACTGTGGTCCGCAGAAAGTCACTTGTCTTCTCAGGAATCTCGGCGTAGAGACACAAGCCGTTCTGAAGTTCCTCGGCAGTTGGCCCGATCTTCGCTCGAATGTCATCCGTTGTCATGCGATGGATCGACAGGCCATGAACGACCCGTTCCGCCATCGGCTGAAGTGCCTTGCGTGTGTATGCTTGTTGGATTCTGTTCTCGACGACCTTGCTCACATCGATCACTTCCCGAATCTCTGGCACCGAGCGCAACACGGCATTTCCCTGGAGGAACTCCCAATAGGAGTCGTAGCTGATGAGTCCAGGCTCATCCTTTGGCACGTCATTGTTGAGGCACCGTTTAATTTCTGTACTGAGCGTCTTCAATACTTCTCGCTTCTCAGCGATGGAAATGGCCTCAAAGACTTCAAGGTACGTCGGATGAACTGGGAAAAGCGTGACGAACTCCTCCAAGCGTTCCGCCATACCACCATACAGCGGTGTAAACTTCTGAAGATGCTCTCGGATTTTCGCCTTTTGCTCGTCGCTCTTGGTGAGCAGTCGTTCGGAGACCACAAAGGCCACATCCTGGCGCACAATACGAAGTTGCTCGAAGCGGTCTTTTACTCGTCGCAAGCTCTCAGCGACGAATTGAAACTTCGGGTTGTCGAACAGGCTCTCTTGCAAACCCGCAATGAACCGGAAGCGATTCAACTTGCAGACTTCTCCGATCTCTCGCAGGAAGCCCAGGTCCAGGATGAGGTCGTGTTGCTTTCGAGAGCGTAGATAGTCAAGCAGTTCGTCCACCACCAGCAGCAAGCCGTGGTCGGGATACTTCTCGGCAAACTGCGCCATCATCTCCGACAGGTCGTCTTTGTTACTGTCCACCTGATCGTCAGTGGGAAAGCTGAACGACAATCCTTCGTCGGCCATGAAATCTTCGAGCCTGCCACAAATGATGTTGCGCAGACTCTTCTTTGTGGCTGGAAGTTCAAGTCGGACGACCTTGAATTTCCCTGAGATCGCATTTGCTGCCCCCGCTACCTTCTTGCCACGGACGGCCTTTGTCATGTCGGCGTGTTCCGCCAGACCGGAAATGAGCGACAACAAGTGACTCTTACCTGTGCCGTAATTACCGACGATTAGAATTCCTTTGTTGTCAGCGGGAGTCTCGAATTGCAAATTAGGGATCACCAAGTCGCACAACTGCTCGGCCATGCGATCCGAGATCACGAAGGTCTGCACCAGTTGCGTAACGGCATCGAGTGAATCCGCCTGCTCCAATTGGATGACCGACTCGATTGGCTCAAATTTGACAAGATCACTGTATTTCATGGTGACGATTGCTCCCGTCAATTGTTTTCGGTTGCGCCGACCGGAAGCACGATGGCTTCCGTCTGCTTGAATTGGGCGAATTCTGGATGGCCTGGTTCGGCATAGGTCAGCGTTCCATTAACGTAGCTGCCATTCCATGAAGCGACGATAATCCGATTGCGACTCGATACCTGAAGCAATCGCAATGGTTCTACTTCCAAGTCGGTATCGAACAGAATCTCCAGATTGTCGAGAATCACCACGTCACCTGGTTGGACGGCAATAATCTCCTTGAGGAGCCTTTCGACCTGACGTGATCGCTGAGTGCGAGTCAGTTCGAGCATCTTCTTGCTCAACTCAAGATTTGTGTTTACCAGTTCGCAGCCAGCCTGTTGCGCAACTGATTGCAGAGCGGCGGTTTTGCCAGACCCAGGCGCACCAGCAAGGATGACGAGCCGGAAATACTGGCTCGCTGCCTGCTGGATAGCTTGTTCGATTTGTGCCGTCTGGTCGCTCATGTGGTTGTTCTATTTCCGATCTTGGAATGGCCTTGCTACTTAGAAAATAATTCGGGGTGGTCTTGGCCCTCTCGGTTTGGCTGACCTGGTGTGATTGGCTGTACAATTGCGATCACCCGACCAGGAACCTTTCGAGCCTCCACGACAACAGCACGAGCTTCGAGCGTTCGCCCCTGAGATTCCCAAAGGCTCAAGTCCTCGTGGGCATCGCCATCGGTCTGCGGCTCGGCGTTGAACAGTTTGTTGATGACCGAATCAGCAGGCACTCGCATGTTCGTCGGGATCGTGAACCGTGCCGCATGTGCGGCTTTGTTCTGGATCACCTTCACTGCACGAAGTTCACCCGGTGGTGGGTCGTCATCAAACAGACTTGGGGTGGCTAACTTGCGCTTCACTTCTTTCTTGTGCGCAAGAGTGGCTTCGAGGTAGACCACCGGAGTCGTCACCCGTCGAGTACAGGCAAACAATGTGGCCTGAAAGCTTGCGGTAGGAAATGCGTTGGTGATGATCGACTCCACCATGCCGAAGGTCAGGTGCTGCTTGCCATTACAGGCCGACCGAAAGACAGGATCGAACAGCGGTTCATAGAAGCCGACGTGACCAGCGATCTCATCCATCAAGCGTTCGATGGGATCGTGTTCGGAACGGTAGACCGGCTCCAGCATGTCGGCGTGAGTGGTCAGCCGGTGGGCGATCTCATGCCACCGAGTGAAAAATCGTCGGGCCAGCTTGCTTCCTCGGCAGTCTATGACAGCGACAAAGCGATCTGGAGCATCATCTTCGACATGCCTCCGCTGCACCAACGCTCCGTAGGTGAGGTTGTCGGCGTCATCGAACTTAGTCCGCATCCCGGCAAACACGAACTCCTTCTTGCCCCGAGCATATACCTCAGTGAGACGTTCCCAATCGTCGTCACTCCGAACTTCTTCGAAGACCATCTGGAGTTTGTTGGTCACGAGCAATTCGAGGGCTTCGATGTCCGTGACACCACCAGTCTCGGCAACCCAGCCGTCGATGCGGCCACGGCAGTAGTCAAGTATTTTTTCTACAGGCGCAGCGCTCCCGAAGCCGAGTTCCCCAGCGAGTTCAATAATCTCAGGTGCGTGGTCCAAACGAGTCATTCGTTCTCCAAAAACTCTTTCACTCCTTCGTAAAACTTCTGCCAGTCCACCGCCTCAAGACCGTCCTTCTTCTTGGCGCTACGGTGAGCCACAATCTGTTTCTGCATATCCAGAAGCATCAACGTTTGCCTCAAGGACAACCCTTCTTCACCAGCGAACTTGGCCAACGACGACGGAATCGAAACGTCCTTCAGCGGCTCTTCGCTGGCTTCTCCCGTCATCAGGTAGTCGAGCGACACACTCAATGCACGGGCGATATCCAGCAAATTGCTGGCGCTGACACTCCGCTTGCCGTTCTCCAAATCCGACAAAAAACCCTTCGAAATCCCGGCTTTCTGGCAGAGTTGATCCTGCGTCCAGCCAAGCTCGACTCTCCGCTTTTTTATTCGCTCGCCGACACCTGACACTCGATGCTCCTTGATCCGGGGCCTACCCTGGAACAGCGTAAACTCTTGAATGCAGCCAGTGTACTGCCTCAACGAGACGTATTCAACCAGCAGCGCTCTTGACTTACTGTATTGCGAACATTATCGTGTACAGTATTAGCGGTCATTAACCGATGAATTTCCAAGACGGAGCCGCAGGAATGGGTCGAAAGAGCATCGCCAACAAAGAGTTGAAGACATTGCTTGCCATGTCCGGGGGCGTCTGCGCTTTCCCCGACTGCACAACTCACCTTGTTGAGCCAGGCAACAGCGCCGACGACGCTGCGTTCTTGGGGGAAATGGCCCATATCGTCGGAGAGAGTCGTCAGGGACCACGAGGTGACTTCCCCCTGCAAGACGACGAACGGGACAAACACCCGAATCTGCTCGTGCTATGCGGCGATCACCACAAGACGATTGACTCGCAGCCCCGCACATACAGCGTCTCCGTACTTCGTCGAATGAAGCATGACCACGAAGATCGGATTCGACGAGCGACAGGAGGCGTTATGGCACCGCCACCGACAACATTCTCTCGTGAACTTATTCACAGTTCTCTGTTTGCCGTCACTCACATGCCTGCTGCCGTTTTCTCGGCACCATGTGCCTTCCGTGAAGGACAAGACGCTCAGGTGAAGCAGCGTATTCATTTTCCTGACGACGGAGACAACCATCTCATCCGGTTCATCCTGCGAGACGGCAATCTGTACAGCTTTCACAACTTGAAAGACCCCACAGGACCGTTCAGGGATGTCATCAATCAGAAAGGTGTTGAGACAATCCGTTCGGCCCAATGGTGGGACGACCCCGAGGGGCATCGGCGGTACATCACACTTCTGAATCGAGGTCTCTACAAGTTTGCGGCAAGAAAACGAGTCCGCTTTGATCCGGCCCACAAGCGATTCTTCTTCGACGCCCTGGTTCCCGACAAGCCCAGGCAGGAGTATTACCGCCCTCTAAACGCCAAAGGCCGCAGCAAGCGCAACGTCGTCTGGCAACCGATGAGCAAAGCCACCGGGCAATCGAGAAACTATTGGTGGCACTTGGCTGTCGGTTTGAGTTTCCTGCGTGTTGGTGAACGCCAGTGGTGCTTCAGTATTCGACCAGAGCGGCACCTGACATCGGACGGCGTTACGCCGTTGGCTCCCAAACAAATCGGCAGAAGAGTCACTAGCAAGAAGGCTCGCATGTGGAATGACATTTACCTTAGCGAAGTCAATTTCTGGCGTGACTATCTGTCCAATGGAAGCCCCAATCTTGTCATGAACTTCGGGGATCAATCGGCGATCATCGACACCCAAATGCTCGCCTTCGACGTTGAGTGGCCCGGTATACCCGGAGACACCAAAGCTTTTGCAAACCAAACCTACGACGAAGACCTTTTCTCACGCCTGGAATACGACACGGCTCTGGCGGGAGATGGACTTGAATGGAGTGACAAAGATGAAGACACGGAAACAGGCGAAGCGCAATGACACATTCAAAGTGGCTCCAATCACGCTGGATGCGCCTCGGCTTTCAGCCGGGTGGGTGAAAGAACCAACACTTCAATTTGCTGGCCAACACGAACATGAAGACCCAAAGACCGGGATACCGCTCTATGGGCCTCGGTCGCTCGGGACATTCCGGCACAAACGGGAGGTCCACATTGGCATCATCGGCACAAGCGAATCAGCCGACTTCGCCCGTCGCTACTACGAAGAGGCAAGTTACGGCATCGACGGTGACGACGATCATGCGCCATTCCCAGGGTGCCGCTTGGATCGTGGCTTCCGCTGTGATCTGGTTTTTGATCCGAAGCTGATTGAACTCATCACTCGCTCGGAGCATCAAGAAATCCTGGGAATCAAGAAGAGTCGAGATCGTTTCGAGAAACTGTTGCTCACCCTCGAACTAAAACTTCGCCTACTCACGCAAAAAGACCATCCTCTCGACTACATCATCCTGGCGCTGCCAACCGATCTCTACCAGCGATGCAAGGTGGTGGACTATGTAGAGAAAGGCGTGGGGCACATTCATCGTGACCTGCGCCGAGCGTTCAAGGCAATGGCGATGCAATACCAGAAGCCGACTCAAATCTTGCTCGACTCGACAACAAGGTTGACTGACACCAAACGCAAACTCGATCACGCCTCTGTTGTAGCGTGGAATTTGTTCACGGGCCTGTATTTCAAAATTGATGGACTGCCGTGGGGTCCAACCGCACTGACGCCTGGTAGTTGCTACATCGGCATCAGCTTCTTTCGGCCTCTGGGAGAAAGCTCCACATTGCGAACGAGCGTAGTGCAAGCCTTCGACGAAAATGGCGAAGGACTGATTCTTCGAGGACATCGTTTTCATTGGGACGAACGGCAGCACGGCAAGTCACCGCATCTAACGGAGGAATTATCCGAGAGCCTGATCTCGATGGTTTTGGACCGCTACAAAGCTGAGCAAAAGCAGCTTCCAAAGCGAGTGGTGATTCACAAGACATCCCGATTCGATCCACAAGAGCGGGAAGGTTTCGAAATGGCGCTGAATAGTCGGGGGTGTTTGTACGACTTGGTTTCTCTGACGCCAACAAGCAGCACACGTTTGCTGCGTGCTGGTCAGTACCCTCCGCTTCGTGGCACACTGTTTACTCTGGGCGACATCAACTACTTGTACACAACCGGCTACCTCACGTCGCTCGGCAGGTATCCACACGGTCACGTTCCATCGCCGTTACAGGTTGCCGATCATGTGGGTGACACAGCGAAATCTGAGTTGCTTCGTGAAGTCATGACGCTGACGAAGATGAACTGGAATTCGGCCAACATGGAAGGGCTTATGCCGATCACACTCCGGTTCTCTCGATTAGTCGGAGATGTACTGCGGGAAGTGCCTGCTGACCGGGAACCGCAGCCCAAATACAAATTCTACATGTGAGACATACGCATCGTACGTGCAAGGACAACTTGTACGGCATAACCGAAAGCGGTGACTCTGTCGCTGTGTAGCTTGGCGAATTAAGCATGTCTACCAATTCCACCAAGTGATAGACAGTTGCAGGACGGTCGCAATCGAGACCCAAACGAAGTACGGAACCTGAGCGACGGCCACCCAGCGATAGTGCCTCCAGATCGCAGCCATAATCCAGATGATCGTGCCCCAGACGATCAGGATGTCCACCGCCGCCAACGGTAGGTCTCGCATCCCGAACTGAATCGGTGTGAAGATCAGGTTCGCCACGAGGTTGATGGCGAACGGCAAGGCCACCTTCCACGGCACCTTCTTGCGGATCGCCTGCACGAAGACAAAGCAGAACGTCGCAAGGATGATCGGGTAAAGGATCTGCCAGATCAGCCCAATCGTGGACCCAGTGGGCGTCCACGATGGCTTGATCAGTGAGTCGTACCAGTCCTTCCATTCCATTGTTATTGACCCTGTCGCATTCGATTACGTCGCAGCTTTCCCGCACTCTGGCACCCATTTTCACTATCGGCTGATCGACTTCAACGGTCATTGAGAACGCCGCCCGCCACTCCGTTCTCAGCAACGCACCGCATCCTGTCGCTTGCCATCTTCATTGCCGTGCCCGTTCTTTATTTTTCAACGACGACCTTGATCGGAATTCATGGTCATTTGCTCGCAGAATTCCCGGTTCAGCCATGCGAATTGCGGGTCTCAAAGAATCTTTTGGTTTCTGAAAAATTCGCATCAGATTTTACCAAGTTCATAACTACCTAAGACCAGAACCATTTCGTGAGGAGGTTGGATGATCGTAACCGCAGATGAAAGGCGACACGTCTTGAATCTGTTCAATGTCTCTGAGGCAGCACGTCAACTCGGTGTTGGCGTTCAAAAGCTGCATCGGGACATCCGGGCTGGTCGTGTGCAATCACCCAAGGTGCGTGTCGGAAGGCGACTTTACTTCGCCAGCAACGATCTGAACGACCTCTCCACGCACTACAAAAAAGGAAAGAACGATGAGAGAAATGAACAACATCAGAAGGGTACATGAATCAGCGATCTCACCCGACCCGAACTATGCAAAGAAGCCAATCGAGTGGTATGTCGGCAGGTGCGTCAAGATTGGCTTCCAGTCGCATCAGGACGAAGTGGAGTACATGTGGGTGAAGGTCACGGGGATCGACAGCCCCAATCTGGTCGGACAACTCGACAACGAGCCTCTTGACTGCACGCATCTCACGCTGGGAGACCGGGTTGTCCTGAGCCGACTGCACATCGTGGAGATTGATCTCACCGAAGATGAATGGTGGGATGAGGTATTCATGTTGCGTGCCCAAGGCGACTACTTCAATCGGCATCTCGGCACGCCGTCCCCGGAAAGCGGTTTCGGCCAGTTTTACGGTGCCCATTTTACGCCACGACAGGCACTGAATCGATGGGCGAAGTGGCAGCCGCACGAGGACGAGCCACTGCAATTCCTACTCGACATTTCAGCCAGCAGAGAAGACCTGTGCTGATCGTCACAACAACAACCGCCCGTGATGTGTCGTCACAGGCGGTCTCATTTTCAATTCAACTCTTGATTCCATCCGACTCGTGAAGTCGGAGAAGGAGCCCAATGTATTTAAGTAATTCAGATCCAATTCTCATCGAAGAAAGGACAAAAACACAAAGAACGGAAATCGTGTCTCGACTCTATGGAATGGGATTCAACCTGATCCCGATGAACGGCAAGAAACCATGCATCGAGTGGAAGCCGTATCAAACCAAACGAGTCACGCCAGAAGAAATTAAAGAATGGATGTCAAACCGATTCCTGACCAAAGATGGAGAGGGTTTCTGGAGAGCGGAGATCCTCAATTTTGCTTTGGTGACCGGTGCCATTCCGTGGTCCGAGGTGATTCCCGGCGTCATTGTCATGGACAGCGACGATCAGCAAGCCGAGGCACTGGTGAAGCAGCATTGTCCAGAGACGCCCATGAGACAACGCACGGGGAGCGGGGGCGCTCATCGGATTTATCGGCGACCGCCAGTCGAAGAACTCCTGTACCTCCGCAACCGCCAGAAGACGTGGTTCAACGGACAACTGTTCAACGTCGATGTACGTGGTGATGGTGGCTATATCATGTGCCCCGGTTCGATCCACCCAAAAACGGGACAACTTTATCAGGAGGAACAGCCGTGGACACTAGACCTGCTGATGCAGTGCCCGGTCTATGATCCGACTTGGTTGCCTTGTGAGCGGGCAAGCAGGAACCAACCAACTCAATCGTCAGTGTCCGTACCACGCCAAGTGGATGCCACTGATCACGATGAGCAGATTCAGAAAATCGAATGCCCGCTGGCGAAGCGGGAACGACAGGCAACTGTCTACCTGGACGCTGTTCCCGGCACAGAGGAAGGGACCGGGGCAGATCGGACCTGCACGGCCCTCACCATGCGGTTGCTCTATGGCTTTGCATTACCGACTGAGACGGTTTTGGAGATGCTGACTCAGTGGGGACAGAGGTCCGATCAGGTAGACATGAACGGCAACTGGTACCCCTGGACGGAAGAGGAGATCGCCAGAAAGATTGATTGGTGTCTACAGCACGAATATGAGGGCGACATTGGAGACAAACTTCACGCCGTTCGTGAAGTGGGTGAGATGGAGTCTCTTGTTGACGAGATCGTCGAGTCAATGGAAGTGCCCAACCATTCGGCTGCCCCCGTGATCAATCCCAAGGACCAACTGGCAACGGCAACCAAGTTCGTTAATACGGAGTTCGGCGGCAACAAGCTCGTCCACCATCAGGGTTGCTGGTATGCCTGGAACGGCAAGCATTACGAAACGGTGTCGGATGACGACATCAAGGCCCAACTTTGGCGATGGCTGGGAAGATGCTCGTGCTGGAAGAAATCATCGAAGTCTGAACCAGAACAACTCAAGCCCTACCAGCCAAGTCGAAGTGTCGTTACCGGGATCATGGACGCTCTCAAGGCAGTCACAAACCAATCGTCGGGCGTGGAAATGCCATGCTGGCTGGACGGTTCGCACAATCCACCTTTCGTAATTGCCTTCGACAATGGATTGCTGGATGTCGAGTCGTATCTTTCGGGCAACACAACGTTGCTGGAGCACACGCCGACTTGGTTCTCAACCAACTGTTTGCCGCATCGGTATGATCCGCAGGCATCATGCCCTACATGGCTGAAGTTTCTGGATCAGATCTTCGACGGTGATCAGGAACGAATCACGACGCTTCAGCAATGGTTTGGCTACAACCTGATAGCCGACAATCGTCAACACAAGCTGGCGTTGTTGATCGGCCCACCACGGAGTGGCAAAGGCACGACCATGGCTGTGATGTCGGCTTTGCTGGGAAGACACAATGTGGCGAACTCGTCATTGGCATCACTGGGGGGCAGGTTTGGGTTAGAGCCGCTGATCGGAACAATGGCCGCATTGATTGATGAAGGCCATCTGGGGCGATTCAGTGACTCTTCTTTAGTCTTGGAGCGTCTCAAAGCCATCTCGGGCGGGTCAGAGCAGACCGTAGATCGCAAAGGATTGCCCGCCATGTCCAGCGTGGCGCTGAAGGTCAGGTTCACCATTGCCGTCAATGAGTTGCCGAGATTGTCAGATTCGTCAGCGGCGATGCGGTCTCGTTTGTTGATCATCCCGTACTTCAATTCTTATGAAGGTCAGGAAGACTTCGGTCTTGTGGACAGGCTATTAGCAGAGATTCCCGGCATTACTAACTGGGCACTGGACGGACTTCTTGAACTGAGGAAGGCCGGACGATTCCAGAATCCGTCTGCCGGAGAAAAGATCATGCGGGACTTCGTGTATCTGTCTTCGCCGGTTCAGGCATTTCTGGATGAATGCTGCACCGTTAATAACGAGGACAGCGTTCGACGCAACGATCTGCAAACTGCGTGGCACCTCTGGTGCGATGACAACGGGCACGTCCCTGGTAGTGTTGCCGACCTAGGAAAGAAGCTGAGAGCAGCGTTACCACGAATTGACGACAAACGCCGAAGCGTTAATGGCCTCAGAGAACGCTGGTACGTGGGAGTTGGTCTGACCCCCGATGCACGCACCGGCATCGCCACCGGCCAACTGATTGGCTGAAATGGTCCAGGTGGTCCAAGGGTGGTCCAGGCAAAACCCGTTTGCCTGGGCCACTTTTACCCCGTGTTTTGTGGGGCGAAATGAAGGTGGTCCAGGTGGTCCAAGCAAATTCCACTTCTATGTGAAAAAATCAAAAAGCGAAGACAGTAAAAAATGTAAAGGAGTACGAAAGGCCGTTTTGCCTGGACCACCTGGACCACTTGGACCAACTCCCCCTTCCCCTGGGACCGCCGCCGATGCCGAGGGAGATGGTGCAAGGCGAAAACGCAGGGACTTAATAATCGACAGGTCAGACATCGGCTGGTTGCTGAAGGTCCGTGGCACAAAGCACGAAAAGGTAGCAACCTCTTGCGCTACCTATTAGCCGCAGAGAAGAAAGGACACCACCTATTACGTCGTTCTGAATCACTCATCAAAGAGGGTCAACGACGTGTCCAATCAATCAGCAATTCGTCAGCAGATCACCGACCAGATTATGGAGTCTTTGACACACGGCAAGCTGCCACCATGGCGCAGGCCGTGGTCTGATGACCCCAACGCACCGGGACTGCACACTTCTCTAAGCAGCGGTGATGCTTACCGGGGCATCAACCAACTGGTCCTGCAACTCTCAGCATCCCAGCAGAACTTCCAGTCGAAATGGTGGGGCACGTACAACCAAATCAGTAACAGCGGTGCGAGCGTTCGCCGTGGTCAGAAGGCAACGAAGATCGTGCTGTGGAAGCCGGTGAGCCGCATACGGGCCAACAAGGACGGCAAGGATGTTAAAGACTCGTTCATGATCATGAGAAAGTTCAGCGTCTTCAACGCCGAGCAGACTACTGGCATGGATGAGTTCCGTGTTGGTTACGCCCAATCTGCTGTCGATACCGGTGAAAGATACGAGCACGCCAATCAGGTCATCGAAGCAACCGATGCTGACATTCGCCACGGCGGTAATGCAGCGTTCTACTCGCCGCAACACGACTTCATTCAGTGCCCGTTTCGGCATCAGTTCAATTCAGCCGAGGAGTACCTGGGAACAGTATTTCATGAGATCTGCCATTGGGCAGAGCATGCAGAACGCTTGAATTGGGATCGCAAGAACAATGGCTATGCGATGGGCGAATTGATTGCCGAAATCGGCTCATGCTTCATCATGAGTGAACTCGGCCTGCCAACTGCTGACAACATGGAAAACCACGCCGCCTACGTGAAGAACTGGATGAAGGGAATGCAGGATGACCCCAAGTTCATCTTTCGAGCGGCAGCGCAGGCAGCGAAAGCCACCGATTTCATCTTACACTTCAGCAGGTCACCTGAATCGGAGGCCGAGCCGGAACTGGAAGAGGTTCCATTTTGATGGCTCAGCATGGCGACAACGTTGCCGCATGAAACTTGAGACGGGCATCCCAGCGCACGGGCGCAAGTCTCTTTCCAGCAACGACAAAACGCCTGTCCTATTTCGTTGCATCGCTTCATCTCACTTGGCGCAGACTCGTTTCTGAGACGCCAAGTTCGCAGGTCTCTTGCGACTTCCACGATGCCACCACGGTTTCGTGAGGACACCAACTAATACATCAGTGGGCCAAAAGAAACGCCAAGTCACAACTCGCTGTGATGAAGGCACTTAGGCGTCCTGCTGGCCCGGTATCGAAAGGAGCAAAACCCAGAACGAAAGGCGAAAAAATGCCCCTACTTGTCCGCAAGGTCAGTGAACCCCACGGATGGCTCGGAAACATGTCCCCACACCCCATCGAGGTTGGCGATCACTACTTCCTGACCTCTGAAGCGCTGTTTCAGTGTCTGCGTTTTGACGATCCAGAAATCATCGAGGAGATTTGCTCTCAGGCATCACCAATGGCCGCAAAGATGAAGGCCAAAAAGCACAAAGCAAAGATGATCGTGAAGCCAATGAGTGAAGAAGATGTGGACAACATGAGGCTCTGTCTGCGGTTGAAACTGAAACAAAACCCCGAGCTTCGTGAACAACTTTTGGAAACCGGTGAAGAGCCGATCATCGAGGATTGCACCAATCGCCCCAGTAAATCAGGGAAGTTTTGGGGGATGGCCCTCAAGGATGGTGAGTGGGTTGGAGAAAACACGCTTGGAAAGCTGTGGATGGAATTGAGGAGTGACATGGCGGCTTGAAGGCACTCCGGCCAACTGGCGGTGTGTCCCTCTCAGAGGGACACCAGCTAGTGCAGCAGTTCAGCCGACTTGGTGAGCCCACGATGGTCATGCAGCGGCTTCAGCTTCGACACCCATACTCAGCGAAGGTGTGAAGCCAGTTGCGATCATCGGCGGCTTCCAGTCGGCATTTCTTTCAATGCTCACAGGAATCTGAAATGTCGTCTGAGAACCCTCTGCATTTGACAAACGGCGAAAGCTCTATGACTTCTCTTGAGCGCAAGCAGGAACTGCTGGCGCACCATGTGAGGTTGGTCGCTCGGAAGATGAGCCACGCCTTGTTTGTATTCGGCGGTCAAAGTGGTGTTGGTTTGGGGAAGTCCCGCACCATTCTGCGAACACTGGACAACGAAGGTATTGCACCTGTCCTCGTCAACAGCCACGTCACAGCCCTATCCCTCTACACGATCCTCAACCAGCATAGGGACGAATGTGTCATTTTCTTTGATGACGTTGATTCCATGTTTAGTTCAATGCCTCACTTGGGGCTGCTCAGGAGTGCATTGTGGGGCAATCCACGAGTTGTGACCTACAACTCTTCGCAACTCCGTGATCTGCCATCGTCCTTTGAGTTTACGAGCCGGGTCATTTTCTGTGCAAACGTACTGCCCAAACGCAACGACGCTTTCCGTGCAATGATCAGTCGATGCGATCAATTTGAACTCAGTGCCACGAATGAAGAGGTCGTCGATTTGATGCGGGCGCTGTCAGCCAACGGTTTCAATCGCCTTAGTTCAGATGAGTGCTCGATGGTCATCGATTTCATCGAACAGCATTCTGCGGACCATCAGTTGTCAATGAGGCTGCTCGGGCCATCGCTTCGCAAGTTGCGCTACGCCAAAGAAGAGAACCTTGACTGGCGACCACTGGTCAAGACTCAGTTGCAAACGCTGGGCAGAAAACAGCAAGCAACCAAACGGCTGGACACAAAGGCCCATGACATTCGTTGTTTGAAGGAAGCGATGGCGAAACACCCAGACAACGTGAACGAACAGCAGGCATTCTGGCGAGAGCGGACGGCGAAGAGCCGTGCCAGTTTCTACCGAATTCTCGCCCGATACCGGGTTGAGACTGAGTGAGGACACCAACTACAGCAGCATCGAGTTAACAACACCGCCAACTGGAGAAAACGATGCTGGAAGCCATCCTTGCCAAGAAGTGGAAGAACGAACCCGTTGACCTGAATGCCGGAAGGCACTGGATCGATGAGGAAGTCGTCGTCCGTGTCACCGGTTCGGTAGAGAAGCGTGATGATCAGCTTGTGTCGCCAACGGTTAGCATTCCGCTGATTCCAACTCTGGCACTGCTCGTCGAGAAGATGGGCATCACCCGTGAGCACGCACTCACGATGCTGCGTGACGCCATCAGTGAAGCAATGACCGATGGCGTCAATGAAGACGCCCACATCAAGGAACGGATCTCCGATGTGGAGAAGGCGGTCACGACTGTCCGCAAAGAACTGATCGATCAGCTTCCCAAGATGAAACGTGGCGGTCGTCTGATGCTGGATGACCTGAACGTGGAAGTGCTGCCGTCACTGTCCACTGTCGAAGCCGTGGCATAGGGACACCAGCTAAGTCAGCGTCAACCACAACTCACACTGGAGACGCTGATGCAGACCATTAAGTTTCAACTCGGACAAGTCGTTGCCACTCCCGGTGCTCTGGATGCTTTTCAGGGCACCGGGCAGTCGCCCAATGAGTTCCTTTCACGTCATGTCTCAGGCGATTGGGGCGACCTGTGCGACGAAGACAAGCAGACCAACGAAGACGCACTGAATTACGGTGGTCGGATCTTCTCGGCGTATCACCTGAGCAATGGTGAGAAGGTGTGGGTGATTACTGAGGCAGATCGCAGTTCAACGTGCGTGCTCTTACCCAGTGAGTACTAGAGGAAATACACCGGCCAAGTGAGATCGTCGTCCGTCATCTAAAAACCACCGACGATATGGCCGACGATGAGCCCAAGGAAAATTACCCCGTATAGCCCGACAGCGATGCCACACAGGCTCCTCACCACAATCCCGATAATCGCCTCCGAAGCGATGTCTTTTCGTCGGATGAGAAGAAAACTCCCTATACCGGCAACGACGGCAAATGCTTCACCGGCCCACAGTACATAGAGACCAGTGCGAGGCAGAAAACCCGTCAGCAGACCTTGCTTCGTCCTGTCAAAGGGCACAATCTGATCCACCTGTTGAAAGACGAAGAAGATACACAGGCACCCGAGTGCCAAACCGAATGAAACCCAAGATGCTTTCACTGCGATGGATCGACGATTATCAGTTGGCGAATTCATGCAGATGCCTTGTCCCAGTTGCCAGACATTATCAGTGTCCCAAAACACAGCCACCGCCAAAAGACAACCATTTATTGGAGATGCTGACGAAAGCGTTGCACGAAGAAGGGACTGAGTATTGATGGGGGCACTATCCGCCCCGGCTTTCTTCCAGCGTTTCACGTCCTTCTTGGAAGATCAGGACGGCGATCACGAGGGCAGCAGCCGAATCCGCCCACCAGAATCCGAATACGGCGTTCAATACCAAGCCGATCAGCAGGGCAACAGACAGAATAACGCAGGCCAATGTCTGCTTTGAGTCAGCCACCAGACTGAGACTGCCGATGCGTTTCCCCAATCTGTACTTCACCCAGAACAGCATTGGCATGATGACAATGGATGCAATGGCCACCGCCATCCCGATGAAGCTGACTTCCGGCTCTTCGTGATGGTAGAGCGAGAGACCTGCATCGAAGGCCACGTATCCACCCAGAATGAAGAATGAATACGCCACCAGACGAGCGGCCTTTTGCTCCACGGCTTCAATCTGTGGGTCATCAGCATCCACTCCGTACTGCCAGAATCTCCAGACCATCACAGTGCCGGAAAGCGACTCTATAAAGCTGTCGAGACCGAAACCGAGCAGGGCCGTGCTTCCGGCCAGGGACGCCGCAATGATCGAAACGGCTCCCTCCAAGACGTTGTAGGCCACCGTGAAGAGTGACAGGGCAAGGGCATTCTTTTGGGCTGATGTCATCCGGCTCATCACAGTCTCATACCAGAACATTCTCTTCAACACGACGGAGAGGACACCAGCTAAGGCAGTGTTACGAAACACAGCCACCGCCAGGAGACAATCGTGCACGATCCAACTGAGTCAACACGCCGCCAGATGACAGCGGAGATCAACGCCAACCCCGGAAGCCGGGAGTCACTGGAAGAGAAACATGGCGAAGTCTGGGACACCACTGAGCTTCAGCAGGACTTCAACGTGCTGGCCTTCATGGCACCGCTGGTGATCGTGGAACGCAAATCGGACAAAGCGAAGGGCAGCCTGGAGTTTCAATCCGATCCTCGCTTGTACTTCAACTGGGTCGCCGACTGAGACAGGCGGCGGATGATCGGGGTCTCCAAGGACGGACACCCCGGTCATCTGGAAACCACCACGGTCGCCAGGGTGACAAATAGGGCTTCCGTTAAATCGATGCCCAAAGCCCTGCTTTCTGCGGGCCTTTGATGATTTCAAACAGACGACAGAATGGTCGTGATCATTTTGTCGTCATCCTTGAGACGAATGAGCGTTGCAATGATCGCCTGTTATTGCCGAGTCAGCACTGTAAAACAGAAGACTGACAGTCAGGTTGCTGAGATCACAAAGTGGCTCAAGGCCAATGGCTACGATGAAACCCAAGTCACGTGGTACGTCGATCATGAGTCCGGCAGCACTCTCAATCGTCCTGAGTTTGAACGCCTCCAAGCCGACATCTTTTCAGGCAAGATTAAGACCATCGTCTGCTGGCGGCTGGATCGCCTGTCACGTCGCTTGAAAGACGGCGTCGTGCTGCTTGCCGATTGGTGCGAACGAGGATTGAAGATCGTTGTCATCACTCAGATGATCGAACTCAACGGAGCCGTTGGACGGATGATCGCTGCCGTGATGCTGGGCTTGGCTGAAATCGAACTTGAGTACCGCCAGCAGCGGCAAATGGCCGGGGTTGAGGTGGCAAAGAAGAAAGGCGTCTACAAGGGACGCAAACCGGGCACGTTCAAAGCGAAGCCTGCCCGTGCAATGGCGCTACGTGATCAAGGACTCAAGATTGCTGAGATTGCCAATGCACTGGGGACCAGCACGAGGACGGTGCAGAGGTACTTGCGTGAACAGCGATGAGTCGGGGCGTCGGCTGTTGCAGTTCGGAAAATGGAAGAATTCCAAACCAAAACGTTCACGGCAGGGACACCCCGGTCCATGAATTGACAACTGCGTGACAAAGTTTCTTTTTTGGCGTCTGTGGAAAACTCGGCTGATATCTGAATCGACAACGCTCAGGCAAATTCGGAAAAATCAGCGGGCGTTGTCTGGGCACAGAAGCAAGCTACGCCTTTGCAATTACCGCCCTTAGTGCTTACGATAACTCCAGTGAGATTTCCTGTTGGTGGCGGGGCAATTCCATGGCAGCGATGCGATCAGATGAGTTTGATCCGTATTACAAATGGCTGGGAATTCCCAGGAACCAGCGGCCACCGACCCACTACCAGCTTCTTGGAGTGGATCCGACTGAGGCAGAACGTGATGTAATCGAAGCTGCCGCAGAACGACAAAGATCACACGTGCAGCGGTTCCGGGGTACTGAGTACGAGAAGCCCGCTGCCAAACTGCTGTATGAGATTGGTGAGGCAGAGACGTGTCTTCTCGACCCTCAGCTTCGAATGGATTACGACAGACTGCTGCGTGAATCGACCCGAAAGACACGTAAGCGGATTCTCTCTTTCGGAAAGCCTCCAGCGATTCACAGTGGTGGGCCACCAGAACTTGTCCCCACCTTTCTGAAAATCGTCGGAATCCTGTTGGCAGCGATGATCATCATGGCTGGATTCTCGTTTATGCTTCCCTGGGATGAAGTGGCTTTCAAAACTGCCGGAACACCTCCTGTCAGAAGTGATCCGCCACAGATTGGAGCGCCGCCAAATCCGATTCCTCAAGAGAGACAGGTCGCACAGGGACGTGCACAGGCTGCGCCGAGACCTGGAAACCAAACTGAACCGGAGCCGCAACCAACTGATGCAGGTGACGTTGACCTATCTGAGACGATCACTGCGAAGGTGGTCAGTGTTGACGCTGGCTCCCGCTCACTGACGGTGTCATACAACGGCAGGTCCACTGAGTTTGATGTAAGCCGTGCGGCAGTGCTTCTGGCTGAGGATGCTGAAATTACACTTGATGACCTGTCGAGTGGACTGTCAGCGACCATTACGTTCAATCCCGAATACGATGTCGTCACTCGACTTGAGCTTCGTGCGCCTCCCCGAGCGGAAGAAGTCTCTGCGTCAACGAGCACATCGGATGCTGAATCCAGCGATGAAGAGACTGCTGTCATTGAGGCAGTCGTGTCGGACATTGACGTGGATGGTCGTGTTCTGTCAGTTACCCGCAAGGGGAAGTCCACAATATTCGATGTCAGTCGTAAAGCTTTGGTGACGCAAGATGGTCGGCAATCGTCATTGAGTGAGTTAAGCGTCGGACAGAAAGCACTGATTACGTTCAACATCGAGTTCAATGTCATCACTCAGATTGAAGTGCTCGGCGGTGAACAGGAAACCCAACTGATCAAAGGCGGACCTGATTCGTTTCAGGGAGAACGGGAGAGCGAGTCAGCACCCGAAGGGGCATCCAGTTCCGATGACGACAATCTCGCCACCGTTGAGGCGAAGATCACTTCCTTTAGCGTTGAGGAAAGGTCACTCACGGTCACACGAAATGGCCGGGAGACGACTTTTGATGTGAGCCGAAGAGTCACAATTGAACGGGATGGCAAGCCAGCTTCGCCGGATGATCTGGCAATCGGTCAGACCGTCAGCATTACTTTTGACGTGGAATTCGAGGTGGTAACACGGATTGAGATCGTGACTGCGCCTGCGGCACGTGATTCATCAACATCACTGAACTCTCGTCGTCAAAACGAGGCTGGCGGTAATCCCCCACTCACAAACAGCACATTCGCTTACTGGAAAGAATTCCTCGAAGCATCGGACGATGAGCTTTCTTATCTGGGCATCGACTGGGGGATCTCATTGCAGCAGGCAGTTCGGGAAGCTGCGGATGTTGACAAACCTGTGATGTTGTGGGCTATGAATGGTTGCCCGCTTCGAGGATGCACATGAAACAATGGCGTTGGAGCCAGACGGTCTGTCTGGCCGGACCCTACAGTGCAGGAGTTGACCCGAAGTTTTGTCGTGGTGGCAGATGATTCCTATCGGCTGGAAACGGAGAATGACCCGGAATGTCGATTCTTCAAACGACTCTTCCAGCAGTCGAGTCATGGTCCATCTTCACAGGGCACTTACATCTTTACGCCGGGGGGAACGCTGCTTGAATCGAATGGTGACAGCTACGACGCTCAGAAGATGGCGGCGACCTTGAGAAGGGCCATCCGCAAGTGGAATGCGCTGTCCGTCGAAGAACGTCGGGATATCGGTAAGTCTTCCGCACTTCGGAGGGGGGAAACGATTGGACTGCCGGGACAACAGTACTATCCCAAAGACGGACTGGTGCTGCGCCTGAGCTATCGTGACCTGCCTCGTGGCTACCATTACAGTCGTGAAGAGCGCTGGAATGAGGACTTCGCCTGGTTTACGAAACGGGAAGCTCGAAACATGCTGCCTCAAAATCCTGCTGTCGGGCAGAGCACAGTGGTTCCGGGCCACGTCGTTGAAAGACTTGTGAGATTCCATTTAATCGATCAGGTGCGAGGTGAAGGTGGCCCGTTTGACAAGGAACATATCAAGAGCGCAAAGATGACGACCAACGTGACAGGTGTTCGCAATCGAGTTGTCACACTTGAACTTCGTGGCGAGACGGATGTCAGTGCGGCTGGGCACTGGGGTATCAAAGGCAAGAGACCGACTTCTCACCAGCAACGTGGTTTTCGAACCAAACTGCTGGGGCATGCGGAATATGATCTGCGCAAGGAGCGATTCGTGCGATTCGATATGGTCGCACTCGGTGTTCGCTGGGGAGGCACTGCATACAACATGCGGTATGACGATCTGGCTGAGAATCCGATAGGAGTGAGTTTTACACTGGCTGGAAGAGGGCGAATGGAGCGGCTTCGACCGAAACTGTTCTGGGCCTATCCGAAGTAGTGCTTCGAAGTACGGGGTGTCTCTGAGGGTGATTTAACGAGGTAATCCATGAACCGATCTGTCTACATCACAGCATGTGCCCTCGCTGCCATGCTTGTCACGGCAAGTGCACACGCTGAAGTCATCACCATCGAAGGTGCGGTCAAGTCGGTCGATGCTGCGACACGCACGATTACTGTGGACGCCAATGGTGAGGAGAAAACGCTGGACGTGAGCCGTAAGGCAAAGGTCAGCGTGAGCGGAAAGGCTGCGGCATTGGGCACCCTCAAGTCAGGACAGTCGGTCAAGCTCTCCTATCACGACGATTTGGAGATTGTGCTGAAGATTGAGGCAACAGCGACCTCGGGGAGTGCCAGTGAATCCATTGCGCTCTTTGACGGAAAAACGTTGAAGGGCTGGAACGGTGACAAAAGTATCTGGAAGGTTCGCAACGGAACCATCGTTGGCTCGCTGCCCGGACAGCAGCCGAGCGGCTCATTTCTTTCGACGAAGGCTTCTTATGACAACTTTGTCCTCAGCGTTCGGTTCAAGTTGAGCGAGGGCAACAGCGGCGTGCAGTTTCGAAGCCAAAGGCTTCAGAAGAATGCAATGGCGGGATACCAGGCGGACATCGCCTGGCATGATAACTGCAAGTACCTGGGGTGGCTGCATGGCGAACGGATGGGCGGAAAGATTGCCGAACCTGCGCCGGGCACGAGGCAGCAGTTGATCAATGCAGTCGATCAAAATGACTGGAACGACTGTGTCATCACTGCCAACGGCGATCAGATTGCGATTGAAATTAACGGTATCAAAGCCGTCGATGTCCAGCACGATGGCCCAATCGATGGAGCGATTGGATTTCAACTTCATGGAGGTATGCCAACCACCGTAGCGTTCAAAGACATCATGCTCACTCCGTTGCCGTAGGTCGAAGGCGGCGTGGTCGAGCGACAGCGTCCTGATTGTTGCCATGCTCGGCGTTGCAGGCGTGTGACGAGTGTGTGCTGATTAAGTTCTCTATGCGAAAGTCTGTTCTATGTGTCGGTTTCTCTTCGCTGTCGTGTGCTGTCTTTGCCTGTCAGAGGCGTCGAATGCCGCTGTCATCACCATTAAGGGCACGATCACGTCCGTCGATGCCAAGGCACGCACCATTATCGTCGAGGCTGAAGGGGAACAGAAAACGCTGGATGTGAGCCGCAAAGCAAAGGTCAACGCCAGTGGCAAGGCTGCTTCACTGGATTCGCTTAGATCCGGTCAGCGGGTCACACTCTCGTATCACGAAGACCTGGAGATCGTGCTGAAGATCAACATGCAGAATGATCCCCGGCAATCACTGGAGTTGCTTGAAGTGTCAGAACTCAGCGTTGATGGAGACGCAAGGTACCCGTGGCTGTCTCAGGATGGACTGACGATCTACTGGGAGCCGAAGTTTGGAAGTATTTGGGTGGCCCGCCGAAAGAACGCTGCGTCCTTCTTCGAAGACAAACGAGAGTTGTTCTCGGGGCGACACCCAACGCTTTCGGCAGACGAACTGAATATGGTCTGTCTCGTTGACGGAGGACTGTATTCCACATCTCGCCCGTCACTCGAAGAGACTTTCGCACGGCCCAGACTGATTCGAGAGTTGAAAGATGAACCAAACGTTAAGAACCCGTGCCTGTCGCCCGATGGTCTGAAATTGTATTTCAATCGGCAATCGGCATCAGATGGCGTTGAAATTGTGGCGTCTCAACGTTCCTCGCTGGATGCACGGTGGTCGGCACCAAAATCAGTTTCTATTCGATCCGACAGGGTTGATGGGAGTATGACGTGGGTGTTTGTTTCAGGCGATAGTGACAAGTTGTTCTGTTCGAGTCAGGGTGGCCGTCCTGGTCCTAACGGCAACTTGATGCTCTGGCAAAGGAGCAATGCCTCACAGCCTTTCAGGGACTTCTCGTACATTCAGATCCCTGGGACTGAACGATTGGTTGGTCGAAGCCCACGTTACGTTGCTGCGACCAACGAACTGTTCTTCACAAGACCGATGGAGGATAAGAAGTGGACGATCTGGGTCATCAAGAACTTCGATCCCTCCTCATTGTGAGAGCAGCAATGTCGTTCACTGGATTGAGCATTAGACAAGGCAATTCCCGATGCGTCACTTGTTCTTGAGGACATCTATCGTGATTGGCGTGATATCGTGGGCCAACGTGGTACACGCTGAAGTCATCACCATCGAAGGCACGATCAGGTCAATCGATGCGACGACACGCACGGTTACTGTGGACGCCGATGGTGAGGAGAAAACACTGGACGTAAGCCGAAAGGTGAAAGTCAGTGTGGGCGGCAATGCTGCGGCACTGGATGCGCTCAGGTCAGGCCAGAAGGTGAAACTGTCTTATCACGACGACCTGGAAATCGTACTCAAGATCGAAGCCGCACCAGGAGGCCAGGCTCCTGTTACGTTTGAACTTCAGGGCCACAAGTGTGACATCCGAATTGATAACGAGCCGTTCGCTTCCTACGTGTTTCGTGATGAGGGGATTCTTCGACCCTACTTCGCCAATGTCTATACACGTCACGGCATTCCGGTCACTCGTCGGTATCCGGCACCCCCAAATGACAACGACCATGCGAGAGGGCAACCGGGTTTATCGCTGGCATTCGGCGATCTGAATGGAATCGACTTTTTCTCTGGTGCCGGTCGTGTGCGGCACGTGGAATTCGTTGAGGAGCCCACGGCGAAAGACAATTCAGCGACTTTCGCAGTCAAAAACTCATACGAGGCGGGCCGCAGAACAATTTGTGAAGAAAAGTGCCAGATCACGCTGCATGTTCAGCCGGAAGGCACGCTGCTTGTTTGGGACTCCGTCTTCCAGTCGAAGAAACGTGACTTCTACTTTGGTGACATGAAAGAAATGGGACTCGGTCTGCGTGTTGCCACATCGCTCAAAGTTCAGAGCGGAGGCACAATGATTGATAGCGAGGGGCGAGTGAACCAGAGGGGGATCTGGGGTAAGCAGGCCGACTGGTGTCAGTGCAGTCGTGCTGTTGATGGGCAGCAGGCGGGCGTTGTCCTGATCCCCGATCCCAGCAACTTTCGAAGGTCGTGGTTTCACGTTCGGGATTACGGTTTCATGGTCGCCAATCCATTCGGGCAGTCTGTGTTTACAGACAGGCGCAGGAACGATGTCGAGGTGAGGAAAAATGAGCGTTTCCGCCTGCGGTTCGGTGTGTTCATCTGGGACTCAGAGTTAGGCGAAGCCCCCGATATTGATGCAGTGTATCGCAGTCTTCTGAGGCAGATGAACAAGTCGTGAGTAATCAATAGGTCTCGTTGGAATTGAAATCAGCCGAATGCTGTGTGAAACGGTCACACGCATTCGGTATTGATAAGTACCGATCATGTGGTGGGACCGGGAGAGGAATGTCACAAATGGCACGAATCGCAATTCTTGTAGCCGTTTCCGCAGCGATGGCGTTCTTCATGGCACCAGCGCACGCTGAAGTCGTCACCATCGAAGGCACGCTCGCATCCGTTGATGCCACGGCACGTACCATTACTGTGGAGGCTGACGGAGAACGGAAAACACTGGACGTAAGCCGAAAGGTGAAAGTCAGCGTCAGTGGCAAGACTGCGGCACTGGGGACTCTCAAGTCAGGACAGTCAGTCAAACTTTCCTATCACGACGCCCTGGAGATTGTGCTGAGGATTGATGCGGCGGGTGAGGTTGTCAGAGACCAAGAGCTAACCATCACACTTGGAAGCGACGGAAGCTGCACAGTCATCCTCAAAGAGCCGCTCGACAGCCCGACTCCCGCTGTTGAGCGCAGTGCGGAGCCGTCAAGTAAACTAGACGTGTTCGGTGGTGCCAGCGTATCAAAAGAGCACGACGGTCGGGTGCGACTCCGGTACGACTTCACTGAGTTCACAGAACTGGAATACTTTCGGCCGACGAACAACGAAGGGAAGCGAGCATTTGATGAGCAACTGAGCATCGTACAGGACGAGGGAGTGCTTCTGATGAGCCCCGGTGCAAGCAGCCGTTCTGTTCTCGCTTTCCCACGCAGAATTATCGGGCAGTTGACGCTTTCAGTTACGTTCCGAGGGTTTTCCGAAGGGTTGCTTATCGTCCAGTTCAACCTTGGCGAGGAAGTGCTTCTCATAACCTTAACCGGAGACCCGACCCCGGAACACGACCCCAATTCACTTGTTGTGGCGTTTCGTGACAAGAACAGAGAATTCCACAGATTGTTGACATCACAGCGACCAGGTGCCGTTGGGTCATTGCATAAGTGTAAGATTGCATCCTACGCACCCGGTACGTCCAGCTTTGTGTCGATTGGTCACAGAGGCCAGCTTCCTGTCGGCCTGGCTCGACTTGAGATTACAGCGAAGTTTGCAGCATCGTTTGGAATGGCACTGGGTGCTCTCGGGAAGCGAGTGGTTATTGACCGTGCAGTCGTCAATTCGGCCGCAGCAGAAGCAGGAATCCGGCAAGGAGATGTCCTGGTGGCGGTGAACGGAAAAGATGTCGCAGATGTGGATGATGCATTGAACACTCTTGGTGGCTGCACGCCTGGCGAAGCTGTGGACGTGGAGATTATGCGACTTGGGCAGAAGCGAACCATCACAGTTACGCCACGATAGGGTTGTGTCTTTCGATTTGCAGCTAACACATGTGTCAGGGCGAACACTCAAAGAAACTGTCAGGCAGAGATATGTTGAAAACTGGTGCAGTATGCATTGTATTGTCCTCTTTGCTCGGTGTCAGCGAAGCAGAAGTCATCACCATCGAAGGCACGCTGACATCCGTTGATGCCACAGCACGCACAATTACTGTGGATGTTGATGGGGAGCGGAGAACACTGGACGTGAGCCGAAAGGTGAAAGTCACTGTCAGTGGCAAGGGTGCCAGGCTGAACCGTCTCAGGGCAGGCCAAAAGGTGAAACTGTCATATCACGACGATTTGGAGATTGTGCTGAGAGTCAATGTGGGTGGCGATGATCAGACGCTGAGTCTCTTCAATGGAAGGAACTTGCAGGGCTGGCAATTCCACGGAAATGGCCGGACCCAGGATCATTGGAAGGCTGATTCACAACGCCGAGTGTTGATATGCAGTGGAACAGATTACAACTGGATCGAAACTGACCAGCGTTTTGCAGATTTCACATTGCACCTGGAATGGCGATTTGTACCCGGCCACCAAATCACACGGTCTGGAAGCGGGGTTGTCGTCCGGTCAACCGCCCCGATTAGTGACGGGAACATGCCAAATGGCGTTGAGATTCAGATAGGGTCTGGCACGTCTGGTGATTTCTTTGCACTGGAAACTCCGTTGCGAACCAGTGAGGGAAATGCACTCGGTGACAAGCTGATTCGTCTTCAGAAGACCTCCTCAGCAGAAAGGCCAATTGGGGAATGGAATCAGTTGGTTGTTCAATGTGAAGCGGACGAGATCACCGTGACACTCAACGGTGTTACTGTGAATGCAGCGACCCGTGCTGTGACTGTGCCCGGCAGAGTCTGTCTACTCTCGCAAGGCAGCAAGACTGAGTTCCGCAACATCAATTTAGCTCCGCTCTCCTCTGGCAGTGTTGCGAAGTGAGGTAAAAATGAACCACAGACTTTCACTCATTGCATGCATCATCACATTTTGGCTCACCTCAGCCGAAGCCGCCGTCGTCACCATCGAAGGTACGATCACATCCATCGATGCTGCAAGACGCTCGATTATCGTGGACGCCGATGGGGAGCAGAAAATGCTGGACGTGAGCCGAAAGGTGAAAGTCAGCGTCAGTGGCAAGACTGCGGGACTGGACACGCTTAGCTCCGGCCAGCAGGTGAAACTGTCATATCACGACGATCTGGAAATTGTGCTGAAGATTGACGTGGTGGGAACTGTGACTCAGGGGCAGGACACGGCAATAGACGTTCTGGAACGGCTGGATGTCGAATCGGATTCGGTGGTCGGCGACTGGCGATTGCACGATGGAGTTCTGATTTCGCCTCGGGTGGAGGGGGCCACTCTGGAACTTCCGGTCGATGTACCCTCAGAATACGACCTGATTGTTCGTGTTCGACGACGGGTCGGTGACGATACATTTGCTGTTGGCCTTGTGCTTGAGGGACATCAGTTCATTGCCAGCATTGACTCTCTGACAAAAGCGGGCCGTGGCAGTGGTATTGAGAGAATTGATGATTTGCTACTCTTCAGAAATGGCACAATGAAACGGGGTGGGCTGCTGAAGGACGGACGTGCAGTTGAGATCAAATGTGAAGTGAGGAGGGGCAGCGTTTCTGTGACAGCGGACGGCAGGCAGTTGGTTTCGTGGCGGGGTAATGCTGACAGGCTTTCTCTGCAACGAGCATGGGTTGTCCGCAATGCGAGCGCATTGTTTCTTGGTTCCTGGGATACGGAACACCGGATTGATCGAATCGAACTGCGGCCAACTACCGACACAAGTGGCGACTCAGCCAACTGGCTGGTCGGCGAATGGGAAATCGAATGGACTGAGCAGAACGGGAACACGGGCACATTTGTCTACACGTTCTCAGAAGAGAATGAAGTGTTCCGTGACGGCTCTCTGCTTGGGCGATGGGAGGAGAAAGACGATCAGGTCCGGGTACAGTACGCCAGTTCAAAACGTGGTCACGTCGTTGTGACACGGAAAGGTAAAGACCAGTTGGCTGGCAAACACAACTGGCGAAGCGGCAGAAAGTCCACTTGGAAGGGAAGACGACTTCGCCCCTGACACGACCGCAGCGTCCGCTCTGGTACGAACGGCATGAAGACTCAATGCAAGGTCATCTGGGTGGCTGTGCTCAGGACCGCCCTTATAGTCATTGTTGTTGCTGGCGACAGACCCGACGCTGCAACTGCGGGTGATTCACCGGCATCTCTAAAAGTCCTGCTGTCCGGCAGCGGGAAATGGGAATCTGCCCCGCACGGTGAGGGCAATATCTACGCTCCGCACGTCATTCGTGACGGCAAGACCCTGAGAATGTGGTATGGCGGTCAGGGGGTCGATGGTCATGATCGCATCATGTACGCTGAATCAAGGGATGGCAGAAGATGGACTCGCAAAGGAGGAGTGATCGATAACGGTACCTCCAATCACGTGAATGACCCCTGTATTGTCGTTGTGGATGGCCGTTACTTCATGTTCTACACCCGAGCCGATAAAGACGTGGTGGACCAGATTGACGTGGCGACTGCTGGCAACGGCCAGCGCCCGAAGCACCACGGAGTTGCTCTTGCGCCGGGCAAAAAAGGTGCGTGGGACAGTCTGCTGGTTGGGAGGCCAGCCGTCATCTATGAAGATGGCCTGTTCAGAATGTGGTATGACGGTCGCAAAGACCTTTCTCCCGGTTCTCCTGCGACCGGCGTACCAAAGTCACCAACGTCCACAAGAAGTGTCGGATATGCGACATCTCGGGACGGACTGCGATGGACCCGATACGAAGGCAATCCAGTATTTCATCACGATGCCGGAGCGGTGGATGTCAAACGATTTGGAGATCGGCTGGTCATGCTGTACGAGTCGAGGGAGGGTACTCGACTGGCGTCCAGCAGGGATGGTACTCACTGGACGAATCACGGACTGCTGGCAGCCAAATCGGGGCGCAGACACGATGCGTATGGTCATGTCACCCCCTTTCTGTTGATTGACCCTGATCGTCAGGTCCATGAACTCTATGTCGGAGCATCCGCTGCGGAGAGTTGGGATCGAAACGCCATTGGAGTCATTCGCATCACCAACGACGAACTGGAACGAAAGCTTTCAGTGGCAAGGTGATTGAACCTGAAAACGTTGTGGTCAGGTTGACTGGTTTCCACATATTCTGGGACTGTTCGGCGAGCAACAGTGGCGTGTTGCAAAGTGCAGAGAAAGTCGGACAATTGGGTGCGATTATCTGGTTCCTGCATCAATAGGCACACGAGGTATTCCGTGTACTGCAATCTGTTCGTCACCGCCTGTGCCGCCATGGTCTTCCTTCTCGCACCGCACGTCAGTGCCGATGTCATCAGCATCGAAGGCAAGATCACGTCAATCGACGTGAAGGGGCGTACAATCACGATTGAAGCAGATGGAGAAGAACAGACGCTTGACGTGAGCCGCAAGGTCAAGGTCAGCAGCGGCGGCAAGGCGACAACACTGGAGACACTCAAGTCGGGCCAGCAGGCCAAGGTCTCGTATCACGACGAGTTGGAAATCGTGCTGAAGATCGATGCGGCAAATGATTCCGATGGCGGCGAAGATGGATTTGTGCCTCTGTTCAATGGAAGAGATCTAAGTGGCTGGCAAGGGCGAGTGGGTGATCCACCGAAAATCGCTGCTATGTCGTCGGCAGAACTCAAAGACGCTCAGCGTGAAGCCAATCAGTCTGCAAAGCGTCACTGGAAAGTCGATGACGGTGTGTTGGTGTACGACGGCAAAGGAACGTCGCTTACGACGATCAAGCACTATCGCAACTTTGAGCTTCGAATCGACTGGAAAATTGAGGCTGGAGGAGACAGTGGGATCTACTTGCGGGGATGTCCCCAAGTTCAGGTTTGGGACCCAGCAAAGTCATCCGCAAACGGAGTCGGTTCGGGTGGTCTGTACAACAACAAACGGAATCCTTCCCAACCTTCTAGGAAAGCAGATCGTCCTATCGGCGAATGGAATACGTTTCGAATTCGCATGATCGGGCCGGTAGTCACCGTATGGCTGAACGGTGATCTGGTCGTGGATGAGGTGCCAATGGAGAACCACTGGTACCGTGGGCAACCTGTTTTTCCAGATGGGCCAATTGAGCTACAGCATCACGGTAGTGTGCTCCGTTTCAGAAATATTCTGATCAAAGAGATCGAGTAAGCATTTCATTTACGTCTCTCATGCAACCTCAATAAACGAGTTCCAGGTGAGCGACACCTCCGCAGACACGAGAAATAGCTCATGAATCAAACAGCAATGATGACCACCGTGCTATGTATTCTGCCCGTTCTCGCACAGGCCGATGTCATCACCATTGAAGGCACGATCACGTCGATTGATATGAAGGGACGTACAGTCACGATTGAAGCGGATGCAAAAGAGCGGACGCTGGACGTGAGTCGAAAGGTTAAAGTCAGTGTCAGCGGCAAAGCGGCAACACTTAAATCATTGAAGTCTGGGCAAGAGGCGACGATCTCGTATCACGACGAGTTGGAAATCGTGCTGAAGATCGAGGCTACGAATGACAATGGCGGATTCGTCTCCCTCTTCGACGGCAAGACCCTCGAAGGATGGGACGGAAACGAACTGTGGACAGTGAAGGACGGAGCAATTGTCGGAGAATGTCCCGCAGGGGCTGGTGGTCTTCTCGTCTCAAAGAGGCGATACAGCAACTTCATCTTTAAGCTCAGGTTCAAACTGCATACCGGAAATTCGGGGATTTTTTTTCGTGACTATCGGCGATCCAATGGAAGTATTGTCGCCCTTCAGGCAGAGATCGGCTACATCCCCCGACTTCCATTGAACAAGGGGAAGGACTTTATCACCGGAGCCGTCAATGCCGAAATCGGAGCAATACACCCGGACTCGTTCGCCGCAGACATGCCTGAAGCGTTGAAGCCACAGATCCTGGCGTCCACCCAGCCAGCGGACTGGAGCGACTATGTCATCACGGCACAAGGGGACCGCATTGCGGTTGAAGTCAACGGACACACGACCGTCGACTTCCGCAACCCCAGGGTTGAAAAGGACGGCCTCATCCGCCTTCAGGTGCACGGAGGAGGAACCAAAATCGAGTTCAAGGATATCTGCATCAAAGAACTGCCAGAGTGAACTGGCTGGGCTTGCTGTGTCGGGCCAAGGCAGGCCAGCGGGACATGCACATCAATCTGGAACGATCTAACGAACCGGTTCGGTATACTCTTTCTACACATACAGGCGTGACAATGAGTGACATGAGTTCCACCGGTTGCCCGCTTGATGGAATGCCCTAGGTTCCTGCATTACTGTGTCTTCAGTCGCACCCTCTCAATCGACTTCACGGCATACACTGGAACCAGCGTCTCCCTCACACCGGCGATGTCCCGCACTACGACGAAATCTTCGCCGACATCGATCAGCGTGTGCGTCAGGGGAATCTCGTCGTCGAAGAAGCTGAGTGAGTAAGCCGATCCGTGATCATTCAGACTCACCGACTGGCCGACTTTCAGCATTGAGAAGGCATTCTTTGGCTCCTGTGCATCTTGGGCACCGAGTGCCATCGCTACGGCGATCAAGACGAAGACATGCATCCAGTTCTTCATTCGCTGACCTCCCTCAATCGGCTCCAGTCGATGGACAGCAACACGACGCCATCCTTCGTTGGACCATTCCCGCACTGGCGATAGTCCACAAAAAGACGAGCGGCTTTCGTCAGCCAAAGCTGGAGCGCCCGAAGGTCGGGTGCAGAGTCGCTCCTGATCTCGATTTCGACGGGAGCGGTGACCCTGAACGCAGGCTTGTCTTGGGCGTGCAAGTTCAAGAGAGCGGTGCTGGCCCGTCCTGCTGTGCCTTCGTCGGCGAAGAGCAGGGCGTCGTCTTCGTCACCGCTCCAGTTCTCGCCCGTCCAGTATTCGCAAAGCTGATTGGCGATCAGGAAGCGTGGATGCTCGGGGCATCCTCGTGGGATCAGAGAGAGGATGAGGGGGTCGTTCATTGGCAACTCCTTGTGATGGGGAGTTGCTCTATGCGGTGTCCTCAAGGGGTGAGATCAAATTTGCGAACTCACACAGGGGACGCAGAAAGCCTGTACCTCATGCGTCACGTTAGGGGGTCAAAAAGGGGGTCAAACGTGATGGGGGTCAGGAATCACTCCACGAAAAAACGCCTCAAACCAATACGGTTCAAGGCGTTAGAATAGTGGAGGATAAGGGACTCGAACCCATGACCTTCTGGCTGCCAGCCAGACGCTCTCCCAACTGAGCTAATCCCCCGTGGATGGTTCCAGGACGAGTGCAGTTCAGACGTCCAGCACGGAACGCTATCACTCGGTTTCTGTCGTGTCAAGGATTCCTGGTAGCGTGACTTCGGACACAGCAGGCGACTGCTGGTTCGGGGCCTGGGCCTTCTTGGATGTTACTCGCTGACAATGGCCACATCGTCTGATTCTGCGAAATCGCCAACCGGATCATCGATGGACAGAAAACTGCCGTCCGAACGGCCGGGAGCGTCGGTGTAGTTGAGCCTCCACAGCCGATGAGGCTGGAGATCGTGTAGAAACGATTGGCAACCAGTAGAGCTCATCAAGATCAATAGCAGGATGGAAAGACGTTTCATGAGAGTCGCTCTAATTGAAGGACCTGTCTGGGGAATGTCACGTTCGAACCATTTGAAACCTCACAGCACCGCCCGTGTTTCCCTCGGCATTCACGGTAGAGTCCGAGAGACCCTCAACGAGTGCCTGTTCTTGCTGGAATTCAGTCGCTGAATCGAGGACGATTCGAGAGCGGTGTTGATCCGGCAACTCGCAAGATACGCAGACCAACATGGTTCTCATACTCGAAGTTACGGATTCGAAGTGCCCGAAACCACTCAGGCTAAACGTGTCACGCGTTGACCGGCACTTCCTGCCGTTCATGAAGGTTTGAATGTCCCTCCAGCAGGAAACTCTCGTGATGAGCTCCGGAACGCTACCGTGTTGTGGGCAATGGATGAGAGAACGCCCGTAATTCCGGTTCTCCCAACAACCTGTCAGGTTCACAACAAAGAGGTGAAGTACTTCAGGTGATTCGAAAGGCGATCTAAATATGTCTCGTATTCTTTTCACGGTGGTGGTGACAGGCAGTTGCCTGATGCCTGCTGCCAGAGCCGACAAGTCAGCGATTGAGACGCTCCAGTCGATCCACGGAACTACCGGCTCGGATTCCGCCCGAGAGTCCGTAACCAGGATTGTTTCGGGAGGCATCAGCAACTTGATTCCTCTGCTCAATGGTTTTGAAGAAGCAACTCCACTGGGATCGAACTGGCTGCGGAGTGCATTCGAAACGATCGCGGCCCAAGAATCGCAAGAAGATCGTCTGTTACCGGCGGATGACCTGGCAACATTCATTCTGGATACTACGAATGCTCCGGCAGCTCGGCGGCTGGCTTACGAATGGTTGCTGAAACAGGACGCAGACGTCGAACAGAAGCTCATTCCAGGATTGCTCGAAGATCCTCACCCGGACTTTCGTCGTGATGCCGTCGCTTTGCTGATCGAACAAGCTGAAGAATCCGATGATGCAGCCGGACACCAACTCTACCGCAAGGCACTCAAGGGTGCCGTTCACGACGATCAGGTGAAGACGATCGCGGCCGCACTGGAAGCGGCCGGTGATCCGGTCGACCTGCAGAAGCACTTTGGATTCCTTCCCGACTGGAAGGTCATCGGTCCCTTCGACAACAAGGACATGAAAGGCTATGCCGTTGCTTATCCTCCGGAATCTTCGATCGATCTTAATACAACCTACGATGGTCAGCTGGGGAAAGTCAGTTGGGAGGACATCAGCACCGACGATGGCTATGGAATCGTCAGCATTGCAGAGCAAATTGAAAACTACAAAGGCTCGCTGATGTACGCCATGACGACCTTTCGGTCAGCGACTGATCGCGACGTTGAGTTCCGCCTGGGCACTCCCAATGCGTGGAAGCTCTGGGTGAACGGCGAAATGGTTTTTGAACGAGAGGAATACCACCGCAGTACGCGTATGGATCAGTACCGCATTCCGGTCTCACTCGTGAGCGGTGACAATACAATCCTGCTGAAGGTTTGTCAGAATGAACAGGAAGAAAGCTGGGCTCAGGATTACCAGTATCAGCTGCGAGTCAGCGACAGTAGTGGAGCCGCCATCCTGCCGGCAGGAGAAAACAATGAATAAGCAAACGACAACGAACACTATTTTCGGTGGTCTCCTCTGCCTTGCCGCAATAACGTCACCGTGTTCTCAGGCGGCTGACTGGCGGCAGTTTCGCGGAACGTCGACAGATTCCATTGCAATCGGTGAAACACTGCCGACTGAACTCAGTGGAGACGCAATTGCCTGGCAGTCCGAATTACCAGGGCGCGGACTATCCGGGCCGATTATCGTTGGCGATCAGGTCATCGTGACTGCCAGTTCAGGATACTACGACAACCGGCTGCACATCATCAGTATGGATGTTGCAACTGGTGAACAAGGATGGGAACGACAGTTTCAGGCAACCGGCCGCACCGTCGCTCATCCCAAGATGTGCGTGGCGACTCCAACGCCTGCCACTGATGGAGAACGCATCTATGCGTTCTATTCCAGCAACGATCTCATCTGTACCGACCTGGACGGCAATCTTCAGTGGTATCGAGGACTGGGAGCTGAATTCCCGAACGCCAGCAACAGCCTGGGTATGTCGTCATCACCGGTGGTCATTGATTCTACAGTGATCGCTCAGGTGGAAAGCGACGCTGAATCGTTTGCCATTGGAGTCGACATTCTATCCGGCGAAACAAAGTGGAAGCTGGATCGCCCGCGAAAAGCGAACTGGTCCAGCCCGGCCATCCTGCCATCGAAGGGCAATCGCCCGACAGTCGCGTTACTGCAGTCATCCGCCGGACTATCGGCGGTGGATCCCGAAACCGGAGCGGAACTGTGGACCTTCGCCGATGGAGCCTCCACGATTCCATCGACTACTGTCAGCGACGGCAAGATCATTGTGCCGTCGAACGGCCTGACAATTCTGCAACCGTCTGAGGACGGGACTTCATTTGAATCAGTGCGCAACGCCAAAGGCGCTCGTCCGGGAACTCCAAGCCCACTCGTCATGAACGGATTGATGTTCTACGTCAATCGCTCGGGGGTGCTGTCGGCCGCCAGCCTGGAAACCGGAAAGCGTCTGTGGCAACTGCGACTGCATGGCAAGTTCAGCAGTACTCCGGTGGCTTCCAACGGGCACTTGTTTTTCTTCAGTGAAAAGGGCATGGCGACCGTCGTGCATCCCACAGAAGAGGGCGGTGAAGTCGTATCGCAGCTCGATCTCACCGAGACCATTCTGTGCAGTCCGGCTGCAGCCGACAACGCACTGTACATTCGCAGTGATGGTCACCTTTGGAAACTGGCCGACCGCAAATAGTCTGCTTTGCATGTGACCTCAATGGGCGGCACATTCGGAATGATGCATCTTTCTATCCCATTCGCAGTTGGTGTCGGTGGGTGCGTGGGTGCGATCCTGCGGCACTACGTCAGCAATGCCGTAGTCCGATCATTCGGAGATGAACTGGCATTCATCGGAACACTGACCGTGAATCTTCTGGGCTGCTTTGCTATCGGAGTCCTCGCCGTTGTCATTGCCCGTACCACTCACCTGTCGCCTCACAGCCAGCGTCTGCTCGTGACCGGCCTGCTGGGATCACTGACGACGTTTTCCACGTTCGCGCTGGATTCTGTGAACCTTTTGCAGCAGGCGCGTGTCGGAGCTGCAATTCTCACCGTGGGAATCAGCGTCACGGCGGGGATTCTGCTGGTTTGGATGGGGATGCTCGTTGCCGGCCTGGTGTTTCCAGAGCTGCCAGGCTCGGCGAATGATTCGATTTCCTCCGAGTCCACATCTTCTCACTGATTTGTCCAATTCATGACGAAGCCAGCTCATGCACCGGACGATGCCGGACTGACTCCTGGCAGTTTCGGTGAGCTGCTGCAGGTTGCGGTGCCGCTGATGCTGAGCGCCGGAACGCTGTCAATCATGAATGTGGCCGACCGAGCGATGCTCACCGGCTGGTCTCAGGATTCACTGGCTGCTGTGATGCCGGCCGGCATGATGCACTGGACGGTGGTCTGCGTGCCGATGGGCATGATCCTGTATGCGAACACATTCATCGCTCAGTTTGATGGATCCGGCCAGCCACAAAAGATGATGATTTCACTGTGGCAGGCAATCTGGCTGGCTCTAACCTGTGGCAGTCTGCTGATGTTTTGTCCTCTGATCTCCGGACCGGCCCTGGCACTCACCGGCCAGTCAGCCGGAGTCATCGCAGACGAAAAGACCTACTTCGACACCCTCTGTCTGGGATGTCCACTGGTGATGATTTCGATGGCATTGAGTTGCTTCTACAGTGGCCGAAGGCGCACCAACGTCATCCTGATCGTCAACATCCTCAGCGTACTGGTCAATTTCGGAGTGGACTACGTGCTGATTTTCGGACGAGCCGGCTTCCCTGCGATGGGGATTCGAGGCGCAGCTCTGGCAACACTGGCCGGACGTCTGTGCGAAGTCAGCATCTACGCGTTCCTGATAACGCGTCCTGGAAATCGGCAGCGGTTCCCATTGTTCTCAATGTGGAAACCGGATGCTGCTCTACTGAGGAAGTTCGTCCGTTTCGGGCTCCCAAGCGGCACGCACTACCTTGTCGAGTACATCGGCTTCACAGTGTTTCTGTTCATTCTCGGACGTCTGAGTCGCGATGCGCTGGCAGCGTCCAATCTGGCATTCGGCATCAACGCATTGATCTATGTTCCACTCTTGGGATTTGGCACGGCCGTGCAAACACTGGTTGGACACCACATTGGAGCTGATCTGAAGCCAGCAGCGACAAGAACGACCTGGAACGCCACTCTCCTCGCAATTGTCTGGACCGGATTAACCGCGCTGCTTCTGGTCCTGTTTCCACGACTGTGCCTGCAGCCGTTCCTCCTGTTTGCCAAAGCAGGTGAAGATACAAACGCGATCGAATCCATCCTGCCAATCGCAGCCATGCTGTTACGTTTTGTGGCGATCTATTCCATTTTTGACGCGCTGGCGGTTGTCTTCGCATCCGCACTACGCGGGGCTGGAGACACCGTCTTTCCGATGCTGCTGACACTCTTCTCCAGCTGGTTTATTATGGCCCTGCCCTCATGGGCCCTTGTCCAGCGGGAAGGCACTGAGCTTCATCATCTATGGTGGACTGCGACGGCACATGTGATGGCCATGGGCCTGCTGTTGATGGCACGCTTCCTCACCGGTCGCTGGAAGCAGATCCACATTGTCGACGAACCTGACTGAATCGCGACTGCGCTACACCCAGTACATCGACTCCGAAATCGCCTGAAGCAATCGGTCAATGTCTTCCGGAAAGACGTGACCGATTGTGCCGATACGAAATGAATCGACGCCCGTGACCTTGCCGGGATAGATCACAAACCCCTTCGCTTTCAGCCGATCGTAAAACTGGCGAAAGTCATAGTCGGAGTGATCCGGATTCTTAATGCCGGTGATGATCGGGCTGTGAAATGCTGCGGGCAACACGCACTGGAATCCCAGTTGCTCCATCCCCTTCACCAACCGTCGCTGGTTCTCAGAATAACGTGCATGTCGCGCCTCAACGCCACCCTCCTCTTCCAGTTCCAGCAGTGCCTGGTAGAACGCTCGGACAACATGAGTCGGACTGGTGTAACGCCATTTCCCATTGCCGTTTTCCATTCCCTGCCACTGATCGTACAGATCCAGTGACAGCGACCGGGCCCATCCTTTTGTTTGCTGAAGGTGCTCAATGCGTCCAATAACAAATCCGAATCCTGGTACACCCTGAATGCACTTATTTGCCGACGATATGATGTAGTCGATTCCCAGCTCTGCAACGTCCAGCGGCACGCCACCGAAGGCGCTCATCGAATCCACAATCAGCAGACGACCGTGCGTCTTGACAATGGATGCAATTTCCGACAACGGATTCATCATACCGGTTGTGGTCTCATTGTGGACCAGCACAACATGCGTAATGGAAGCATCATCGATGAGCGCCTGCTCGAGTTTCGCCAGATCCGGCTGAGCTAACTCACCGGAGTCATGCACGAGATGGCTGATCTTCAGTCGGTCTGCAATCTGAGCCAAACGATTCCCGTATGCACCGTTTGCCACGACGAGCAGTCGCCCGTCGTCGGGAATGACCGATCCGATCGTTGCTTCGACGACAAATGTGCCGCTTCCCTGCATTAACACACAGGTGTAATCGTCCGGCTGAGTCGCTGTCGCCAGACGCACGAGCTTCTTTCGGATGGGAGTGACGACTCCCAGATTGTAGTCATCGTCCCAGGTACACCAGTCTCGATCCATGGCAGCTCGTACCGCAGGAGACGTCGACAACGGTCCGGGCGTTAGCAGCAGATAGTCGTTTTCAACGAATTCCATGTCTGACCTGATCTTCCTGTTCAACCCCACGGGAGGCTAAACGTCTTGACGCTGCTCATAAACTTCATTGTTTCAATGACGCCCTCTTTGATACCGAGCCCGGAGTCTTTGACACCTCCAAACGGACTGGATTCAATTCGATAGCCTGGAACTTCATTGATATTGGTCGTACCGGAACGCAGTTCTCGAACGGCCTTCAATGCCAGTTCCATGTTGTTCGTCACCACGCCGGTACTCAGTCCAAAGTTGCCGCTGTTGTACCACTGAATGGCATCGTCCACGTCATCGATCGGGATAATCGGTGCCAGCGGCCCAAAGCTTTCCTGCACCACCATTGGGGTAATGCGCGGCACATTTTTGATGACAGTGGGTTCCATCAATGCGCCACGACGCCCGCCACCCAGCAACACCTCCGCACCGTCAGCTACGGCCTGATGAACTCGGTCTTCCAGTGTCTTTGCGGCCGCTTCGTCGATTACCGTTCCAACACGAGTGTCAGGATCTGACGGATCACCGCATACATACTCACGGCATTTCTCTACGAAGCGTTTGGTGAACTCGTCATGAATCGATTTCTGCACCAGTACACGTTTGACAGCCGTGCATCGCTGGCCAGAGTTCCGAAAACAGCCTTCTGCCGCCAGAGTCACGGCCCGGTCAATATCAGCGTCTTCGAGCACAATCAGTGGTGAATTCCCACCCAGCTCCAGGCAGATCTTTTTGTAACCGGCTGTGCGCGCGATCTGTTTCCCGATCTCAACCGAACCGGTGAATGAAACCATCTCGACCCGCGGATCCGTAATCATCGGTTTCACCACGTCGTCGATTTCCCCCATGAACATGCTGAGCATCCAGCCGGGCAAACCGGCTTCGTACAGGATCTCGCACAAACGAATGGCTGTGAGCGGTGCCTTTTCGCTGGGTTTGAGAATCATCGGCGCACCCGCTGCAATCGCGGGTGCCACCTTGTGAACAACCTGGTTCAACGGATGATTGAAGGGAGTAATCGCGCTCACCAGCTTCACAGGCTGACGAAACGTGAAGATCTTGCGTGCCTTCCCCTGAGGCGAAATATCACACGAGAAAATCTGGCCGTCGTCCTTCAGAGCCTCGATGGCAGCAAATTCCATCACATCAGACGTGCGACCGGTTTCGTACATCGTTTCACGAATGCACATGCCGGCTTCGCGGCAAATCAGCCGGGCCAGTTCTTCACGATGTTCAGCCAGAAGTGCAGCAGCCTTCCGAAGAATGTCATGACGTTCGTAACGCGTCAGTGGCTGTTGCTGGCCGGACAAAGCCGCTTCGATGGCCTGATCGAGATGCTCCGGCCCGACAACCGCCACACGACCAGTCAGCGAGTTGTCCCACGGATAGTGCACCTCAAGCCAGCGGTCAGTGCGTACCGGCTGACCGGCAATGTAACTGGGCAAATCAATGGGCATTGTGTTCCTCAAACTCAACAGGTTCCGTTGCACGCAAGATCAAACACATCAAAGTTGCGAGGGTCTCCCTGTGCTCGCCGTTGCCAGACTGCATTCAGAGGACGCGAGACAACCAGCGGAACCATCTCTTCATAGCGACCACCATGAGACCGCAGGCCGCCGTGCAGAACGCTCAGGTCATGATGTTCCGGTGTCTTTCCAAGGACAACATTGCGACCGCACAGGACAACAAGGTCGCCAATGCGATCTTCCGGAAGCTCCAGCTTCAACGCGGCCTGCTGACGTGTTAGAACTTCGGTAATCCCATCAAGCCCGAACAAGAAGTCTGCAACTTCGCGGGATGTCGTCACATCTTCGAGGTGAACCATCACAAGGGCACCTAGTGCACCATGATGAACCACATATGGATCGGTGATCGGACAGATGACTCGACACCCACCGCCGAACTGTTCCTCCAGAAGTGATTCCACGTAGATCACATTCGGAGTCCCGTCAGGTTGGTTCTTGCCGTTCATCCCGTGATCTGCCGTGGCGGCCACGATACAACCGGCGCTCAGCAATCGCCCAATCTGTTGATCCATCGCTGCGTGGAAGTCGAGGCTCTCGGGTGCTTCCGGAGCGAACTTGTGCTGCATGAAGTCGGTGAGCGACAGATAAAGGAAATCTGCCCTGCCCTGTTCTGCCAAGGCCGCTCCTGCTTCCAGCACATAGACGGACGCGTCGCCCGAATAGATTTCCGGACGCGGCTTCCCAATGATCGATTCGGCTTCGCTGACTCCATGAGTCGCCAGTTGTGCTTCATCGACCTTCTCTGACGAAAACACAATGCCGCCTCGTTCCACGATCCCGTCACCCAGCACTGTGCGTAGCTTTTCCTTCGCTGTAATGAATGCCACTTTACGTCCGGCATCTGCTGCGGCCGTCAGCAAAGTCCCGCAACGACGATACTCGGGTGAGTTCATCATCACTTCTTGCCCGGTTTCCGGGTTCAGAAAGAAGTTACCTGCTATTCCATGAACTGCAGGAGGAACACCCGTCACAATCGACGTATTGTTGACATTGGTAAAACTGGGCACCACGCCGCGTGCGAGCCCTCGATATCCCTCCCGAGCCATCCGCTCCATGTGAGGCATCCGACCGCGACTGATGGCAACAGAGAGATACTCATCTGCACATCCATCAATGCAGATCACGGCAACCGGAACGTCCGGCGGAGCATAATGACGGCCGTTGGTTTCAAATTCGACAGGCATTCGATACTTCAGTTGAGAAAAGCAGTCACGATCGGCAGGCATGGCTTTCAGCCAATGCTTCGTTATCGTCATGGATCACACCTCAATGTCAACTGGGTCTGCCTTGACTCCCAAACGTAGAATTTGCGATGGCCCCGGCCATGCATAAGATGGGACTGTTAACCCTGGGGGATGAATCGATGCACGGCTGCCGAGCGTCACGGGCCCCATGCCATCACCACAACTGTCTCAGCAACACTGCCCTGTGTACCAACGAGTCTGATCGATGCCATCTCTGACGCTGTTTCATCACGCACGTTTCCAGACGCTGTTCATCCTGCTTTCTACCGTTCTGTTAACAACGGTGAGTGCCCAGCCATCGACGATCGGGCAGGCTCGTGTTCTCGTGACAGGGGCTCAACACAATCGCCCCGATTCATTCCCCGGGCTTGGTGACTTCATAGGATGGCCCGGTGGGATCGAACGTTCTGGTGACGGAGAGTTGCTGCTTGTTCATTCTGCCGGATATTGGCACGTGTCATTTGCCGAACCACGTATGATTGAGCCGAATCGGCGCCAAAGCTGGCTCAAGTCGGACTGGCCTCTGGACTTTCCCGCGCCAACCGGAGGTCGCACGATGATGACTCGTTCATCAGACAATGGCCGCACATGGAGTAAACCTGAAACCCTGCTTGACCATTGTCTGGATGATGGCCCTCATGCCCTCTTCCGCTGCAATGACGGCACGCTGCTGTGCTTTATCACCGTTCAGGCATCCTGGTATGGGTACGAGAAAGCACCTCCGAAATTCCAGGATGACATCGACGGCCTGAACACGAAACAGTTTGTGATTCGGTCGGCCGATGATGGCAAGACGTGGTCAGAATTGATTAGCCTCACCAGTCCGGGCAACTTTTACGAACGCGCTCACGGAGGACGGCCAATTCAACTGTCCGATGGAGGAATCCTGTGGGCCACTTACTATCAGGAGACAGGAGTGCCCTTTCTTCGTGGAGCCATCCGCCGCTCGGATGACTCCGGTCAAACCTGGGACATCATCTCCAAAATCATCCGTCCTGACAACAACATCGACGAACCAGCCATTGCTGAGCTGAAGGATGGCCGCCTGCTCCTTGTCACTCGACCAGATGGCGCGCTGTTCACATCCGAGGACCAGGGCCAAACCTGGACGGATTTGCAAAGACGAGTCGTCCCTCCGGGCAGTGCAAAGCTAAAAGCACCTCAACTGATTGTGTTGAACGATGGCACGGTCGTCCTGGTCGCCACATGGAACAACCTGCGTGTTTGGATCAGTACGGATCATGGCCAGACGTGGACCAAAGACATTCCTCTGGACACAACCAGTTACGGCTATCCCGGCTCGTGGATGCTCAACGATGATGAATCAATCCTACTGCCGTATTGTGCAAGCGGCCGCGCTCCCAATCAGATCTACCTTGTCCGCTTCAGGGTAAATCCATCGCGCGACGGGATCGAATTGCTGCCCGTTGCAGAAGAGGAATGAGAAGATACGCATCGATCCGGGTCTTTGTTGATGTTTCAATCAGGACTGGACATTGGGCTAAACAGTACAGACGATCCGCTTGAGTAGGAATAAACAATGGCCCGCTGCAGACAACAGAATCCCACCGGTTCATCGCAGTTCTTTGATTCCCCCCCGGAGAGTCACGTGAAGAGACAACAGAGTTGTCAAACATTGTTCCAAATGATGGTCATCGCCCTGGCTATTATCTGTAGTCCTGCGTGTTCGCAACTCATCGCTAACGACGAAGATCCCGCAGCTCTGATACTCGTTGAATCCAAACGGATCTGGGACGAGGCACCACATAATGCCTTTACTGACTTGCTCCGCTTCAATGATCGCTGGTACTGCGTCTTCCGCGAAGGTTCTGCTCACGTGTCACCGGATGGAGCCATTCGAGTCATCACATCGACAGGCGGCGCGAACTGGGAATCGATTGCACTCATCACTTCGTCGAAGTACGACCTGCGAGATGCCAAACTCAGACCGACACCGAACGGTCGATTAATGCTCAACGGAGCCGGAATGATTGCCGATGCAAAGATTCGGTATTATTCGATGAGCTGGTTCTCTGACGATGGCGGGCACACGTGGGATACCGGCCACCAGATCGGTGATCCTGGATTCTGGTTGTGGCGTGCTCAGTGGTATGACAACCATGTCTACAGCATCGGTTACAGCACAGAACGAGAACGCACGGAGCGAAAGACTCGGCTGTATCGTTCTGCCGACGGCAAGACATTTGCAACTCATGTCGAGCAACTGACAGCTCCCGCCGGTTGCGGCGAAGACACCATTCTGTTCCTTGAGGACGACACCGCCCTGTGCCTGCTGCGTCATGAGACCGGCAACAAGCTGGCTCAGCTGGGCAAATCAGCTCCACCATACACCGACTGGACGTGGCAGGATCTGAACATGCGCATTGGCGGACCGAACATGATTCAGTTTCCGGACGGGCGTATCCTCGCGGCGACTCGACTTTATGATAAACGAGCTCGCACCTCGCTGTCATGGCTCGATCCCGACGCCGGAACACTGACCGAAGCACTCACTTTGCCATCCGGTGGAGACACCAGTTACCCAGGACTCGTGCTGCACGATGGAATGCTGTGGGTGAGCTACTACTCATCGCATGAAGATCGAACGAGCATCTATCTGGCGAAGGTCAGGGTCCCGGAACTGTAAGCACCAGTAGTAGACGCAATGACTCGCTTTCAATCTGCTTCGGTGGACACAAACTGGAATGAGTAGAGATCTGCATCCTTCAAAGCGAATCGCAGACGCACCGTCTTTCCGGCCAATGAGCTCACGTCTGTACCGTCAGTCCACACAACCGTTCGATCGATGGCGTCCCCGAAGACTTCGGCGCTGTCTTCCAGCGTAAATCCGGGCATCGGCGTACCATCTGAATCCTGAAACTCTACTTTGATCGAACCGGCAGCGGACGTGGCAAAATTGAGTGCCAGTCGGTCGCCTTCGAACAGGAACGGTCGAGTCACCAGTTCTCCGCCTTGCCATCCCGCGTTGACGGAAACAAAACCGTCGAGCCGCAACGTATAGCGTCTCATGGCACTGCTGTTCCCCGTCCACGCTCCTTCGGACGAATACAGTGACAGTTCGTTGGGTGCTCCCGGCAATGCCGATTTCGTTTCTGCAAGATGCCACGCCGTGTACAGGTGGCCGTAGTTCCATGTATCGACGCGCTCCGGACCCGGCCGCAGGAAGGCTTCATTCCATCGCTCGAAATGAACTCCGTCGCGACTTGCCATGAGCAGCCCTTCTGTGAGTGCCGTGCCGTATCGCAAATGGGCGGCCGCTCGCTGTTCTCGGTGTTCGGGTTCCGGCAAGGCTTTCATGGAAGGTGACCAGCCACGTTCGATGTACCGAGTCGGAAAGCCCAGCAGAATGTGAGGCGCCCTGTAATAAGGTCCGATTTGATTCGTGTAAAGATGCTCAACCGGCGAATCTTCGTAGGTGAGATCCGCCTGATTACTCCATGAGAGAAAGTCGGGAGACGAAGCCGTTCGGATCGCTCGATAGCCAGCCGGCTTCCAAACCTTCCCTGTGGTGATTCCTTCCGTGAACGTACGGAAGTAGACGCGGTACGTTCCGGCCGATGCATCCCAGAACGCCAGGTTCTGTGAATCAAACGCTCCTTCGGTGACTACCGGATCCTTCTGCATGAGTGACCAGTGAACACCATCCGGCGAATGAAAGGCGAACAGTCCGCCTTCCTTTGCGGTACCGCCCAATGCCTTGAAACGCGATTCCGGCGGACAGCCAGGGTGAGTGTCCAGAAACGGAGCGAAGTTGTGAGTACCCACGCCCGTCCAGATGATGTTGTTTTGCCTTGAGCCGTCGTATTCGTGTAATCCGACGTTCGGCTTCTCCCAGTGGATGCCATCATGACTCTCGGCATAGCAATAGACTTCCTTCCCGAGTTGCAACGCGCCATCCTTCACACCCAGCGCGGATCCTCGGTAATACATTCGATAGAGATCACCATCCGTGATGACACTGTGATACCCGCAACCGGCTCCTTCCCACGGTTCGTCGTGAACAATGGCAATATCGCAAGCCGTTGGGTGGTGCAGCGTTCTTTGAGCACCATCAAGCGATGCAATCAGATAGCTGTCAACGAACAGTTCTCGTCGATTGCTGATCGCGACTGGCTCGTCGGCAACCAGCATTGACGATGACAGGACAATGCTGAGACAAAGCAGGAATGTTCTCACAGGAGACCTCCAGGTTCGTCGGGGTGACTCAATACCCCAATCTGTATGGCACTGGCTTTGCCAGTGATCTTCTGCCGCACTGGCAGAGCCAGTGGCACACAAAATAATCTGACTGCGACACTTGCGGCATCCTGGTCAATTCATTGCGGCAGTGTCAGACAAGGACTTCAGCATAGATTCCTATGGAGCCGGTTGACATCTATTGTTTGGTCTGAGCTTGCGGTTCCATCGATTGAACTTCCGCCACCATCTCCAGGAGCATGCCCAGCAGCTTCACGGATGCTTCTCGTTCCACTCGATTGGTCCCCAACCAGGTTTCGTAGCCGCCGAATTCGTGTTGCCGAGGTGTAGGCAGGTATCCAAAGTAACCGTGGGCCAGTTCGACCATGAAGGCTGATTCAATAGGAGAGCGGTCCTTGAACTCCAGTCCCGTTTCGCAGAACACCTCAAACGGCATGGTCCCGATGCAGACATCACCGATTCTCAGGACCTGCAGCGGGACAGTTGTCGTTTTCGGATACTCTGCGTGCCTCATGGTCCGTTCGGCATAGATGAACGACAAATTACGTTCGCTCTTTCTGCCGGCAGCAATCGTATCTTTGGCCCACTGAAGCTGTTCAGATGTCGGAAGACGCCAGGCAACTGTCGGTTCACGGCAGGCGGCTGCCAGAGTCAACTCATCTGAATACGACAGATCTGCCATCTTCGCGTGAACCTTCTTCGCGACGTCGCGCCCGACGTATCGCATCTGTTCGTAACGTTCCCTGCGAGGTCGCCGTTCGCGAAAATTGATGTTGTTGATGTCTCCACTGGTTCCGTTGGCCATCATCGCAACGAAGGGCGGTGCTGTGCCTTCATTGTTCGAAGGAGAATTCAGCAGATCGCGAAGATGTTCACTGAAGATCGCGAAGTAGTCGGCTGATACGTGGCCTCGTCCGGTGCCACCAACATAGTGTAGTGAATACGCGGCATAAACGGACACGTGAGAACCATCCGGTCGACGAACTGAGAGAAACGAAATGATGGGATCGATCGGACCGGCAGGTTCCACAAGATTCGGGTTTGCTCGAGGCGGATTCATTTTGACCAAATCACTGCCACCAAACGGATTCGCAGGGATGGACCCGGGACGCATATGCCAACGGCGATTGTGAACGTGTTCCGTCGCTTCTGCCGTTCCAAACGCGATTTCCGCCGGTTCCAGATGATTAACTGCTCGTGCGACTCCGTCGGCAACACGCTGCGCTACAAATGTCTGATAGTCATCGATGGGTTGGTTGAGTTTCCTCGGATCCTTTCCGAGAGCACTTGCCGCGGAATGAGTATGAGTCGCACTGATGAGGACATGTTCACGAGGAATTCCGTGACGTTCCGCGATCAGTCTCCGAGCCTCTTCACTGACGATGCGGTCGATGCCCAGAAGATCGCAAACTACCAGAGCCAGCCTTATTTGCCCATCATCCAGGACGAAACATCTGGCGTGTAGTTCATCATGAATGTGAGTGGACGGAAACGGTACAAATCCTCCGATGATCTCCCGTCCGAGTTCTGGAGTGATATTACTGGTGGCAGCTCCCGCTTGCAGTTGCCCGGCCACTGCAGCAACCGGCAGTACCAATACAGCGAGTAGGCTGAATGCCAGATGCTGGGTTTTCATTTGTTCTTCTGCCTGCAACACGATTTGATACTTACACGGCGATCCATTCCCGGAACGACGATTCGTCCGCGTTCCGACCACTCACCACCGCCACGATATCATCGTCACCGTCCAGATTCACTCTCCTCTGCAGTAATGCGGCAATGGTGGTGACTCCGGATGGTTCTGTCTTGAGTCCGTGATTGTCATACATCCACTTCATTGCCTGTCGAACTTCCAGGTCGGTGGTCGTGACAGCTTCTGTTACGAGTTCTTTGAGAATCGGCCAGTTGTGTTCCCCAACATCATACGACAGAAGACCGTCACAAATACTGGATGGTTTGTCGATACGAACTCGACGCCCTTCTTTGAGCGACTGCTGAAAATCGGCCGCACCAGCGGGTTCCACTCCGACGATATCGGCATCAGGAAACCCATCCGAGATGGACAATGCGTGACCCGCCATCAGCCCACCTCCACTGACGGCGCACACGAATTGTGACAACTGCCGATCCTGCCGCCGCAGCTCCTGGACAATCTCCAGGCCGCCGACTCCGTTTCCCGCGATGACATACGGATCGTCATACGGAGACGCCTGTACGGCCCCTTCGTTTTCGGCAGTCTCTTTCGCCATCCGAATTCGGTCGCCGGTAATGTGATCCTGCGAAATGTCATAGGTACGAATCTCGGCACCGAATGAACGTGTTCGATCGCACTTGATCTGAGGCGCCGTATCAGGCATCACCACGACGACCTGTTTGCCGTACTGATGTCCGGCGAACGAAATCCCTGACGCAAAATTACCCGATGAATCTGCGGCAATCTTACGGTCGCCGATTCGATCCAGATTGTTTGCTACCCAGTTGAGCGCTCCCATGAGCTTAAACGAACCCACTGGTGTCCAGCCGTAATCCTTAAGCCACACTCGGCGACCCGGCGACAATCCCAGCTCTTTCTCCAAAGGCCAGGATCGAATCAGCGGAGCGGGACTCAGGTGTTGTCGAATCTCAGCTTCCGCCGCTCGGACGTCACTGATGTCTGGGATCCGAATCGTCAATTTCAGGGGCCTTTCCTTCTGAGATCACTTACCCGCAGCGGGAACGACCTCTTGTCGCATCGCCGTCTGCCAGCGGCGCCAGGCATACGCCTGAAGCCCCACCAGGAACACGAGAACACCGGCTGCCAGAATCCACGGGGAGCGTGCTCCGTATTGTGAACCAAGAAACCCACCAAGGACGGTCCCCGACGACATCCCAATCGCCAGCGTCGCCTCATGAATCCCGGCCGCCATCGTCCGTCGATCCTGAGAACTTCCCGCCGTGCTGTAGAACAGCCCCGAAAAATAGTTGTAGCCCACCAGCTGACCATGCAGAGTCAATCCAATGAACAGCATCACAGCAGACTGGGCTCGTGCGATCAGTAACAACCCAAGTGCCCCGAGCAGCTGCGATCCAATCGACGTACTCATTCGGTAGTGCCAGAACTCAGAGAAGTGCATTAACAGATAAGTGGCAATCACCACTCCACGCCAGTACGCAAGCAGGCCTCCGTGGTCATGAGCCGGAACGCCGATTGACACAGCGAGTTCCGGCAGGAGATGAAAAATCAAACTTCCTCCGAACGTTCCGCCAAGATTCGCCACCCAGCTGATTTGTTTGAATCTTCCCGCCAAACGAACGTGATCCGGATCGACTGCAGGTTGAGGTTCGCCAGCGTGGGATCGTTCTTCTTCGCCAAAACCGTCGTGAATCACAGCTGCAACCAGGCGTGCCGCGGCGACAGCCAGCAGAACATTCACGACTGAGACGGCAAACGCCACACCGAATGCCAGCTGGGGACTCACCGAAAACAGCGATCCGGAGGTCATCTGGCCTGTCATCATCCCGACGTTCCAGGACACGCAAAACAGAATCAACGTTCGGCTGACACCTCGGCGATTCGCATGAGCATCCTGGTCGCGATTCAGCCAACCAATCAGCGTGGGATAAACGGTGCCCAGTCCCACACCCAGAAGACAATACCGAGGCAGAAACCAAAGAGACGACGTATCACCCGTTCCACAAGCGACAACAGCGAGAGCGACGATCGCTGCGCCCGCCACAAAGACGTAACGGCTGTCGAAGCGATGCGATGCCCAGCCGGAAACGACATTCGCGATCCCCGAACTCCCGGCAAACGCTGCCCCGGTCAGGCCCAGATACCACAACTCGGAGTTCTGTTCTGCCAAACCACGGGAAACGGCAAACACGACAACAAACCCTGAAAAGTCCGCCAACACGCAGATCAGGTACAGCAGAGATTTGAATCGGGAATGGGCCACCGGACGTCCTGATAGTTCAAAGTGAGTTCATGCACTGTAGCGAATTCAGCAGGGACTCTGCAGCAGCTTCAGCACAATTTGAGATCCGTCAATCCTGCGACATCTGCCAGTGGGGCCACATCGCAGCGTGGCCTGCCCTGAGATTCGTGAGCTGGGTTTCACTCATGTCAGCAAGATCCATGATGTAGAGGTTTCGAACACCACGGCGCATCGATCCGTAGAGAAGTCGCAGGCCATCGGCAGATGGCTTGATATGATAATGCAGAGTCCCAGGAGGTCTTTTTGAAAGCTGAGTCACCACGCCTTCAAGTGTGACCTGAAACAGTTCCACGTTGTCAGCCACTCGTGCCGTGAAGAACACCGACTGTCCGTCTGTCGACCAAACAGGAATGTCGCTGCTGCCGTTGTGAAAATCGGGCACGTCGAGGAAACTGATCCATCCTTTGTAGCCGCCGAGGTCCGCGATCTTTCGCAGCTCCGTTCCGTCGCGCCGGACAATGTACGGATTCCACCGTTCGTGAACACCACTTACAAACAGCAACCATTCACCATCCGGTGACCAGCGTGGTGCGAAATCAAATGAATTACCCGTCTGCACATGTCGTTTGTTCGAGCCGTCCGCATCCGCAACATAGACCTCATAGTTGTCGTGGTAGCTGATCTGTGTCCCGTCCGGTGACACGCTGAAACCGTATGTAAAGCCAGCACCTTCTTCAGAAACATCTCGTTTGTTGTGACCATCCAGGTCCATCACAAATGGAGTGGACACACCGTCGATCAAAGGAGTGAACCCAAGCCCGCACCCGTTCGGCAGAAAGAAGAGTCCTCCATTGTAGTGGCTGACTCGTTCTATGGCCGTCACGTTGGTTAACTGACCGGTCTGGACTACGACCAGGCACGAATCCAACTGCCAGTTCCCTGCCGTCATACGAAACTGCTTGTGTTCCTCTTCCCACCTTGCATTCGTTGGCGCCTGCCAGCCTCGATTCACAATTGCAAGACTGCCGTCTGGTGACCATCCGGCAAACTGCGTCCAGGCATCCGGTTCATCGACCAGATGCTCTGCCACTTGCCGCCAGCCTGCACCATCCATCCGAACGACTGTTGCTCTCATCGTTCGCACGTTCGCATGTCGTCCGCCGGGAAGATTCGTGCGAAATTCGGTATAGCCGACCAGCGGTACGTCCTCAGCACTGCATGAGAGGATGCCGACACAACCTGCCACGCATAGTAGAAATATTCGTTGAAGTGTCATGGAGATTGCTGGGTCTTTGGTGCTTTGCGTTTCGGGCGACGCTGAGCGTTTGAGGGGAGTCCCTTCAAACCTGTCTTCCGTCCAGGCTGACGCTGAACGTGATCCCATGGTTGCGGTGCCAACGCTGTGTAGCGGGGGCTCATATCTTCCGGTGGAAACTGATGCTCGACTTCACGTAGTTCCGTCAACGCTGCCTGGTGTCGTGGATCATCAAAGATGTTGTACAGCTCCGCCGGATCATTGACGAGATCGACGAGCTTCGCCGGTGATCGGTCTGTTTCAATGTACAGTTTGAACCGCTTGTTGCGTATCACACGATCCCGATAGCGATACACGTTGATGACGCGACCGTCCGGATCGTACGTCGCCGGGCCACCCCCCATCGCCATGATCCATTCCCGTGCCCCTTCTGCTGTTTCACCCAGAATCAAAGGAGCGAATGAAACACCATCGATGACATACTCCGAGGGCAGCTCGGCGCCACCCACTTCAGCAAACGTCGGCAGCAGATCGGTGAAGTCAGTTAAGGCATCCGTCATGACACCTTCCGGAACAACTCCTGGACAGTTCACCACAAACGGTTCACAAACTCCGTTCTCCAGGGTCTTTCCTTTCGCTCCATAGACGAGTCGCCGGTTCATCCGATTGGAGATCCCTCCACTGGTCCCGTTATCCGTCGTCCAGATGATGATTGTATTCTCTCGCAGCCCGGTATCATTCAGCATCTCCACAACGTTCCCCACCAGATGATCCATATATTCCACCATCGCTCGATGCTGATCCCTGCGAGCGACGTTTGGTTCGTGAGGTGTCGTCGTCAGTGGACCGTGAGTCAAAATCATCGGGTAGTAGATGAAGAATGGCTGGCGGCGTTTCTGTCTGGCGATGAAGTCGGTGACAAATCGATTGCAGATATCAGGACCAAACTGTTCTTCGTATGTCCGGGAACCATCGGCAGTGTGCAGATAGGGATCCCAATAGCGTTCGGCACTCGCTGGCACGCCACTTTCGTAACCGGTCCACATGCAGAACTCATCGAAGCCAAGTTCGTTGAGTATCTTTGGCTGGATTCGAAAGTCGTTGATCTGCCACTTGCCTGCGATACACGTCTGATATCCAGCCGATTTCATTACTCGTCCGATCGACGGATTCATTTCCGGATCAAAGTGACAACCTCGTCCCCATCGAGGAACGTCCCAGTGATTCACCCATCCATGTCGGAACGGATACTGCCCGGTCAACAGCGTCGCACGCGTCGGAGTGCATTGCGGCATGGAGTACACATTCAAGAACTTCATTCCGGTTTCCGCCAGCCGATCAATGTGAGGTGTCGCGATGTTTTCGCCGCCGTAGCTGCCAATCCATTCTTTTCCCAGATCGTCCACCATGATGAAGATGATGTTGGGTGGCGATTGTGAGCTGCCCGCACCGGCATCGCTGCACCAATAACCTGACCAGCAAACAGCGAGCGTCGGAATCATGAGTGTCCAATATCGTCGTGTTTGAGTCTGCATCCACATTGACCTTTTTTGACTCCCTGATCGCTCAAACACCCTGCAGCTTCCAACTACTCCTTGGGAATACCATCCGCTGATGATTCTGCGACCAACACTCTCAACCAGTTGATACAGGTGTTCGTCGTACTGCCTTTCCGCCCAATCTCGACGGTCAACCGTCCATCGCATACCGTTACCTGCGCACCGGTTTCCGCAAATCGTCCTTTTCTCGTCGTATGATCGCGGATCACAGGTGCGCCTTCGACTGTCACGTTTTGACCAACCTGAGAATACGCTGAATCTCCAACCGATAATTCCACGATGTAGTCTCCATCCGGTACCACGTACTCCCAGACGTCATGCGTCCTCGTGAACAGGTAGGTGTTCTCAAGCGTCGGCGTCCTGTGCCGGCATCGATTGTTTTGAGCAATGCTGCGCCGCCAGCCGAAACCTCGGTCTTCATCAAACAATTCGCCCGTTTCCTGCAGAAATCCTGAGACAGATGGGTTGTTCTTTCCCGCGAAGTTGAACTGTTGAATCACAGTGACTCCCGAAGCGACCTCATTTGGCATACCGTCAGCATCTGGTGACACAGGCGGAATGGAAAAGCTGACGTTCGTTGAGTCGAACAGCAAGGCATCATCATGATCGGGAACTCCATCTCCATCGGCATCGCGTGCAGATTCACGCCGATACGTCTTCCACTCCGCATTCCGAACAACGTCCCACCATTGCGAGACGAATTCGCCTCGACTGAGTTCCGACACCGGTTCAGGCGCTGGGAGAGGTGTCTCCAGTTGTTCATTCGTTCGGCGCACGACATCTGCAATCCAGTTCTGAGTGGCCGGATTTCCGGATTTGAATTCCACCGAATCCCCGTCCAGCGGCAGGCACCCCTGAACGGCCAGCATGTTGGCGGCGGCAAACGACGGATCGGCCCCTTCCAAATCTCGAAACGGCCATACCATTCCCGGCTGTCGGCTGCCCTCGGCATCGCAGATTGCCGACTGCAACAGCATTAACTCATGGCGATCAAACGGAATCTCACGGGGCTCCACGCCTCGAAGCAGACTATGAGCCGCACATGCTCCAACGGCCTGCCCAATCCCCATAGACTGATTGTGAAGCCGAACGGCAGAACTGACAATACTGCTGTATCCGAGGTTCTTTTGGCCACCCAGCAACCCGTCCATTTTTTCCGGAATCAGGCTGCGCAACGGGAACAGGCTGCGACCGCTGTACGGCGGGCCCCAGGTCCGTCCCTCTCGAAATCCATTTCGCCAGGGCCCTGCGGGCGCGTCGTCTGTCAGGAATTCTCGTTTCGTTGGATGGAAGTCGTATTCAAACTGCCAGACAGCGACGCCATCGTGGTACATCGACTGAGCATACAAAGCGGAATCGTTATCAACTCCCATCGTATCCTGCTGCCGCATCACGTACATCGATTTCAGCCGCAGTGACTCTCGTACGTACGGTTTGAACGGCATGTTGTCGGGCGTACCGAATTCGTCCGTGAGTCGGAACCGGCGGAAACTGTGTGTCTGGTCTGCCATCTGCTCGTGTACTTCGGTCTGCAGATAGTACAGGAACCCAAGCGAATACTGTTTCGCATCTTCGAAGATGATGCGCCGCTGGTCCGGCGTCAGATTCACGATGTTCTTTTGAGAAGCCCCCGGTTCCACTTCTTCCAGTGCGTCAGCAACTGATTTCGGCAGCACATCCAATGGATAGTCGAACGCCGGAAAACACAGCAGCAGCACATCCGGGTGATTGATCTGAGGAAACTCGTAGTGATCGACGAGCCGTCGGGTTCCGTACAGCCACAACGGATCCTTCGGATAGCCGTGCTTCCGATAGTTACGAGCGTCGTATCCGACCGGCTTTGGAATCGGTTCGTACGTGTCTGTTTCCTCGATCACCATACAACTGGTAATCGGATTCATGTCTGTCAGTGGATAACCCTCACGTGCCACGGGAGCCAACGGTTCACCGTACTTCGCCTTAAGGTCAGGGCCAAATTCGTATGCTGCTCCGGACAGTCTGATGACGTCTCCCCAGTCGGAAGCATCAATCGTAAGGATGGCTCGAACCTGCAGTTGAGGACCATCCCGACGGCTTTGAAACGTCACTCCCATAACACGGTTCGACTGCACCTCCACTGAAACCGGTTCGTACCAGTTGTGGATGGTGATCTGCCCATTCTCGATGTACGGCTGCAGCCATTCCCGAAAAACACGAGCCGCATCTGCAGGACGACATGTGGTGATGACACGTGTGTTCCCCGGCCGAGCGACACCGTAGCGTTCCAGATTGTCCGCTTCGATCCGATCGATGATCTCTTTGAAGGCACCATGTCGAGGAATCGGCTGTTCGTGTCGAGTTCCTCCGACATCGGTATTCTCATCGATCGCCATCAGCGCTTCAGCACTGAACTGGCCTCCCAGCCATTCGATATCATTGACAAGCGCAATTCGTTTTACCCCCATACGAGCTGCCTGAACAGCGGCGGCACATGCGGACTCAGTGCCACCTACAATGAGCAGATCGGTCACAAACTGTTCACTGCCCCTCGCTGCAGAGACCAGGAACGCAAACGCAATAACAAATCTTCCGGCAACAGTTCTCATTTGAAAACTCGTACGATGTGACAGGAAACGTCACGGGAAAGACGAACCTGATTAATCGCAAATTCAGGATTGCCAAGTGTCCTGCATCCCAGGAAGAAAGCAATTCCGAAGTCGTTGACCAACTTCAATTCCGACATCTGCTGTTCCACATACCCGATGTGCTAAGGACCGGCATCAGGCCAGGTCAACCGGCAATGGCAGGCGACGAAATCGGAAGGTGCCGCAGGTTGAATCCTGTGACTCCCTGACATACAAGAGTTTCCAGCAACGTTGCATCGAACGTCGAGGAACAGGAATGAACTGGGCAGACAACAAACGTGAGTTTCAACGTCAGTATGACGAGCAGGGCTTCGCCGTTGCACAACAATTCCTGACGGCGGAAGGCGTCGCCGAGGTATCCAGTAATCTGGACCGCTATATCGCCGATGTTGTACCAACCCTTTCACCAATGGATGTCTTCTTTGAAGACAAGTCGGCCAGGAATCAGATTCGCATGTTGCCTCGCATGTGTGAAAACGACGAGTACTTTCACGCGTTGCTTCACGAAGGGCCTATCCGCGAAATCGCCAGTTTAGTTTGTGACGGTGATGCTCTTCCAAAGAACGCTGCGTACTTCAACAAACCGGCTGAAATCGGTGAGGCGACTCCGCCACACCAGGATGGGTTTTACTTTCACCTTGATCCATGCAAAGCCCTGACACTGTGGCTGGCGTTGGATGTGGTTGATGAAGAGAACGCATGCGTTCGTTACATCCCGGCGTCTCATCGAAGCGGAATGCGTCACCACGGTAAGACACAAGTACTGGGATTCAGTCAGGGGATTACTGACTACGGTCCGGATGACGAAGCCAATGAATTTCCCGCTTGTGTGAATCCCGGTGATCTGCTGGTTCACGATGCATTGACCATCCACCGCACTGATGCCAACTTGTCATCTCGCTCACGTCGAGCACTCGGATTCGTTTACCACTCATCGCTGGCACAAGTCGACGAAGCCGCCCGTGACGAATATCAGTCGGCCCTTGCGCGAGATCTGGCCGCTGAAGGAAAGATCTAATCAGGTCGTGATCAAGTTTGTACTGAACCACGACGTACACCGCCACAAACTGTGAAGTCGCAACAGGATCCGCACTTCCATCGGTATCTGACCGCGACAATTCTTACCCATGAAACCTCATACACCGCCCATCGGTTGCTCCATCAACGAAATCAGTACGCCGTTCCTGTCTCTCGATCTGGATCTGTTCAAAGCCAATATTCAGGCGATGGTTGCCACCTGTCAACAGCACAACGTGGCATGGCGACCGCATTCCAAATGCCATAAATCACCGGTGATCGCTCAGAAGTTGCTGGATGCCGGAGCTCTTGGTATTACCTGCGCCACCGTTCGCGAAGCAGAAGTGATGGCAGACGCCGGAATTCGGGATCTGCTGATCGCAAACCTCATCGCCGGTCCGGCAAAAGTGAAACGGCTGGCTACCGTCGCTGCCAACGCTGACCTCATCATCTGCATCGACCACATTGATCAGGCCACAGCCATTTCTGAGGTGATGACTCAACGAGGTGTCACGGTCCGAGTTCTCGTGGAGCTGGAAATTGGCATGAACCGAGTTGGCATTTTACCGGACGACAATGCGCTGGATCTGGCTCGGCAAATTGACCAGCTCCCAGGCCTCGAACTTGCCGGGCTGATGGCTTATGAAGGACATTTGTTGACAATCAAATCGCTCCCCGACAAACAGGACGAGATCACAACCGCCTTAACGCAGGTGACTGCCCTCAAAGATCGACTTATCCGCGCAGGACTCCCCTGCCCTATCGTGTCCTGCGGAGGTACAGGATCGTATCCCGTGACTGTAAAACAGCCGGGAATCACAGAAATCCAGGCGGGAGGAGCCATCTTCATGGATGCCTTCTATCGCCAGGCCTGCAGTATTACCGACCTGCAGCACGCGTTGACGATTCAAACAACTGTCGTCAGCCTGCCAACGCCCGAGCGAGCAATCATTGACGCCGGGCACAAAGCAATGAACATGACCATTCACCATCCGTATGTCCATGACCGTCCCGATCTCACCGTAGCGTGGCTGTCTGCGGAGCACGGTGCAATCACGCGCTCGCCAAATGGTGGCCCACTGTCTATTGGCCAGCAACTGGAATTGATTCCTGGCTACGGCGACCTTACGAACGTGCTTCATCCATACTTCCACGGATTTCGAAACGGTCGACTGGAACAACTGATCCCAATCGTCCGCTGACAACGATTCATGCCCCTCTCACAGAAGCAGCTCACACCATGACCGTACACACCATCCCACAACTGTTTGATCTGACCGGCAAGAAAGCACTTGTCACGGGAGGCACCGGCTACCTGGGCACCGCTTTTTCGCAGGCATTGGCCGAAGCTGGAGCCAGCGTTGTGATTTCCAGTCGCGATGTCGAACGGGCTCAGCTGGCAGCCGACATGTTACCCACAACGAACGGCCAGAAACATTTTGGTGTCGCGTTGAATCAAATCGATCCCGATTCCATTCGTGATGGTTTCCTGCAGGCCGTCGAAGTCGCGGACGGCATCGATATTCTGGTCAACAACGGACTCGTCGCTGCATCAGGAGACATCACCAACGTCACTTTTGAAGAATTTGCAGAACACCAGAATAACAACGCGGGTTACTTTGTTCTCGCCCGTCATCTGCGCGACCATGTTGTCAGCCGATCCGCACCTGGCTGCATCACGAACATCGGATCAATGTACGGCCAGGTGGCTTCGTATCCGGACGCGTATAAGGACATCTGTACTGCAAGCCCGGTCGCCTACCACGCGCTCAAGGGTGGAACAATTCACATGACGCGCCACATGGCCGCCTACTGGGCCGACGACAACGTGCGAGTCAATTGCCTGAGCCCCGGGCCGTTTCCGAATCCAGACAGTGTGCCTGGTGAGATGGTCGAACGGCTGTGTGAGCGCCTTCCCATGAAACGCATGGGGCTTCCGTGGGAACTTAAAGGAGCACTGATCTTCCTGTCGAGCGATGCATCCACCTATGTCACGGGCCAAAACCTGACCGTCGACGGTGGCTGGACTGCTTGGTAAGTCCGGTTGCGGGTAGCCAAGTCAAGTTCACACAAAGACACGAAGCCACTAAGAAATCGTGTGCGCATCTACTTCGTGGTTTTGTATCTTCGTGTGAGAACAACAGTCCTGACAGATTACAACGGCTCCAGTTCTAACACCTGCACCTCGTCAAGTACAATGTCTGACAGGCCTGCCTTTTTTTGCGGCCATTCCAGCAAAAGGTATTTTCTCCTGAACAATTTCAGAGCAGGAACGGCTCGTTTGAAGGAGGCTTAATCCGATCTCTCCGCTATCGTCCGGCAGTGGTTAAATAGAGCAACAATGAAACGTGCTGTCTTCTGTGTACTCGTCGTCGCCTGCATGGTGCCTCTGATCTGGATAGCGATAGACATTATCCAACAGCAACGGGTCAGGGCGCAACGCGATGCCGTCCGCAAGGATTTGAAGCAACTAATGATCGCCATGTGTCAATACCATGACGATCATGGTTCGTTTCCCCCTGCCTATGTCAACGGCCCCAATGGCGATCGCTGGCACAGCTGGCGAGTACTTATACTGCCGTATATCGATCCGCAGATGGCTGCCGGATACCGCTATGACGAACCCTGGAACAGCCCACATAATTCACGTTTGGCTGAATCTGTGCCAGCGGTCTTTCAATCTGAGAACGCATCACCTGGCCCGGCCGCAACAAGCTACTTTGCGGTGATCGGCCAAAACACACTTTGGCCCGCATGGCAGTCGCTTTCATTCCGAGACATCACCGATGGCACATCCAACACATTGGCCATTGTTGAGGATCGCCGTTCCGACATTTGCTGGCTGGAACCGCGAGATCTGCGAATCGATGAGTTCGTACATTCCTTCTACGCTGACACCACTCTGAACGATGGTGCAGGCAGGACAGCGGCATTCGCCGATGAGAGTGTCTCTTTCCTCGGTCGCGGACTTGCTCGCGCAACACTGAACGGGCTGTTGACTCCGCAGTGGTCGTCCAACACCTTTCACAACGCCATCTGGCCTGAAGAGCTTCAACCGATACTTCCCGATCAGCGGCTGTACGCTCCACGCAACAGTGCCACATTAGCATTCACTGACATTCATGCGTCCGCTCTGGAAACAATGACACCCGAGCGCAACCATCTTTGGTGTGCCTCATTCCAACTGGCCTGGGACCGACATTCGCTGCAGTTTGGTGACCACGAAATCACGAGCGCACTGGATGCGTCGCCATGCGACCCCACATCTTTGTCACCCGATGCAACGTTCAACGCTGTCACCAATGCAACACAGGCAGAAGATCAAGACCTGCTCGCCGAGATCCGAACGCGGTTTCCGGATGTTGAACCGTCGGTTCACGCACTGCGTGGTGGCAGCAACATTCGGCTTCGCCTGTACTCATTGCTTCGGAAGCAGATGCCTTTTGAAACGAAACTCGATTGCTTCGCAGGTGCACTTAATTTTGGCCGGAGCAAACTCCCTGTGAACAGCTTTGGAATTGATCCGGAGACTGATCGTGAAAATCTAAATGGTTTCACGAGGCAAATTGAGATTCTGGACGATCGAGGAAACGATAACTGCATCATCAGGCTGACAACTTCAGGACAGCAGCAGGATCAGATTATTCTGGCGATGGTTCCTCCGGCGGATTCGCTGCTCAACACCTGGGAGAATATCGAAGAACGCATCGGCAGCCCCAACCCGGCCCATGCTCGCCCATCACTTGATTTGTACGAGACTTTGCGAATTCCGATCATCGACTTCTCACTGAAACACCACTTCGACGACCTGGAAGGTCTGGTGACAAGTGGCCAACCTCGATACGTGATTGATCTCGCCTTTATGGAAATTCGTCTGCGGCTTGACAAAACCGGTGCGGACCTTATGTCTGCCGGCGAAGCAGGTATTATCGGGGAATTTGGAGAACCGGAATTTGATCCTGATCGTAGTCGCAACTTCACATTCAACAAGCCGTTCTTCGTCGCCCTGAAGGAACCACAGGCCAAACAACCTTACTTTCTGGCGTGGATCGCCAATGATGAATTACTGGAGCCATACGATCAGTAATGGCGGTGTCGCCTGCCAACCGCGCCGACGGTCTTCAGTAGCAAGCTCACACAAAGACACGAAGTCACAAAGAAATTGTAAGCGCATCAACTTCGTTAATTTGTGTCGTCGTATGAAAACAACTGCTTGTCTGAAGTGTAGATGCGGATCAGAATCCCGGCTTCTTCCTCATCCGCTGTCATGACTACGGGACACCAACATGAAGCTCACCCTGTTTCCCATCATACTGATCTTGAGCACGTTCCTGATTCCTTCAAGAGTCACTGCAGGTGAACGAACGCCGCAAGCCAAAGAACCGCTCGTCACCTTCTACGCCATGGGCGATGTCCCGTATACGCCGGAAGAAGACAAGCTGTTGCCTCAGCAGATTGAAGAACTCCCGGACGACGCGGAGTTTGTGATTCACGTGGGAGATATCAAAGGTGGTGGCCCACCGTGTGTCGAAGCCGTCTACCAGAAAGTCTCGGGAATGCTTCGAGAGTCGGTGGCACCCGTCTTCATCATTCCAGGAGACAACGAATGGAATGACTGCAGTGACCCCGATCCGGATCAGGCATGGATCTACTGGAACCGGTACTTCCGTCGATTCGACGACCACTGGGACCATTCATTTCCTGTCTTCCGACAGATTGAACACGAAGAGAACTTTTCGTTTGTAAGGAACCGTGTGCTTTTCATTGGGTTGAACGTCGTAGGAGGTTTCGTTCATGATCCCGAGGAGTGGAAGCAGCGGCACGCAGACGGCCTGCAGTGGATTCGACGGAATCTGGCTCAATTCGGCGAAGAAGTCGGTTGCCTGATGCTGTTCGGCCATGCGACGCCTGCACCGAAGCATGATGACTTTTTTGGACCTCTCAGCATCGTCGCCCAGGAGTTCAACAAGCCTGTCCTTTACCTTCACGGAGATGGGCACAATTGGGTCTATGACCGGCCCTTCGCCGCAAAGAACATCCTGCGAGTTCAGGTCGATCAGGGAGGCAAGGCACCGCCACTTAAAGTGACGGTTACGAATGATGCCTCGGAACCGTTTCAATTTGATCGCCGTAATGGGCAACCACTGAAGGTCCCTCAACCCAATACCAACTGACGGCGGAAATCAGCAGAATCACCATCTTCAGCCAGGCTAATCCGGTCACGTGAGTCGCTGGAACCCTGTGTGCCGAATCGGTGTTGTCAATCGACTCTCCAGATCGCCCTTACGAACCGCGTCGCCCAACTCATCCAGTACGTCAGCGGCCCGTTCCGCGAAGTCGTCGACATGCTGTTCGGTGTGACTCAGGGTGGGATAAAAGCTGCTTCCTGCCAAATACCCACGGTCCAGCATGCGTATCGTAAACAGGGTCTGTAACGCGAGTGTTTCCGGATGATCGAAACCCAAATGGACGAACGGAGGCAACCCGCCCGCAACTGTTGGGACCCCCTGACTTTGACCGAGCTCAGTCCATCGCTCCATTGCCCGTGAGCCGATCGTTGCCAGATGAGCCGGCACGTCCACCTTCTGCATCTGGCGTATCGAGGCGATGGCCGCTGCGGGGCCGATTCCGTCGGTCCAGTAGGTGCTTGAGATGAACGACGTTTGAGCGGCTTCCATGACCGACGCTCGACCAATCACAGCACTCATCGGATAGCCGTTACTCGTTGACTTGGAAAATACAGCGACATCCGGCTCGATGCCGAACTTCATGTGAGCTCCCCCACAGGCAAACTTCCAGCCGCTGCTCACTTCATCAAATACCAGAGCCGCACCAGCATCATCTGCTACTTGTCGTACGCCTTCCAGGAAACCGGACGCGGGCAACTGACCGCGAACAGGCTCCATCACAATTGCAGCGAGTTTATTCTGTGACACAATCCTGCGAAGGGCATCCAGGTCTCCGTATTGAAACGGAAGCACGGTTCCTTCCAGACCAGACGGCACACCGGAGGGATCCAATCCATTCAGGAGATGGCCGCCAAGCTTTTCGCCCGACAGGTTCGCTGCCAGGTACCAGTCCGACCATCCGTGGTATCCGCAAAAGGCAATCACCTTGCGTCCGGTTGCCGCCCGCGCAATCCGGACGGCGACTGCCAGAGATTCGCCACCGGTACGGGCGTAGCGCACCATGTCGGCCCAGGGATGCAGATCGATCAGCAACTCAGCCAGTTCCACTTCATCGGGACTGTTCAGACTGCACATCGTGCCGGAACGAATTCGCTTCAGGACGGCGGCATCAACATGTTCGTTGGCATAGCCCAGCAAACACGCTCCTACGCAATTGCTGGACATATCAACAAAACGTCGTCCGTCCAGATCCACGATTTCACAGCCACGGGCTTCCTGATAGTAAGCGGGCCAGACGTCGGGCGCATGCATTTCCGGACGTTTACTCAGCAACTGAGTTCCACCAGGGATGATTTGACGCGCCCGCTGATAGAGCTGCTGGTTATTCATTGGCATCTGCTCGCCAGCTACGTTGTAGACTGCTGGTTTGTCTTGAGGCCTCATCGGATTTGAAAGAACCTGAAACAAGCCAAAGCCACGACAACAGACGGGAAATCTAAGCCCCACTCAGCCCCCAGCCAATCGGTGCGGACTCATCGCTGCTGATAACAGCACTCTTGCGTTTGCAGAACTGCATCAGACCTTCCATCCCAAGTTCAACGCCCGTGCCACTCATCTTGTGTGGTGGCACTGGAATCTGAGGATACCCGGCCATCATGGTATTCACCCAGACGATGCCGGTATCCAGTGCACTGACCATACGCAGGGACCGTTCCACGTTTGTCGTCCAGACAGATCCAGACAAACCATATTCGACTGAGTTCGAAATCGCGACAGCTTCGGCCTCATCATGAAATCGAAGGACACTCAAAACAGGCCCAAAGATTTCTTCATTCGCCACTCGCATACCGGCGCCAACGTCGGTAAGGATTGTCGCTTCCAGCCACAAGCCGTCCTCTAACTCTGCTGACTGCTTTAGGCGCCCCCCGCCAGTCAGAACGCGGGCTCCTTCGTCTGCCCCGGCCTGCATGAGTTCCAAAGCGCGACCATACTGACTGCGAGTAATCATCGGGCCGACCTGAGTTGCTTCGTCGCGCGGATCACCAATTGTAAGTTGCTTCAGTTTCTCCTGCAGCAACTGTTCAAACTCGTCTGCGACAGACTCCTCGACCAACAATCGGGAACACGCCACGCACAACTGTCCGGTGTTGACCATTCCGCTAAACAACGTGGCTTCGGCCGCGCGATCCAGATCCGCATCTGCAAAGACGATAATTGCATTCTTGCCGCCGCATTCCAGATTCACTGGCTTCATCTGGTCCGCAGCCCGTCGCTGAATGGCCTGACCAACTTCAGTCGATCCGGTGAAGGAAATTTTCTTTACCAGCGGATGATCGACGAGTGCAGTGCCAATTGCAGAACCGGCCCCGGTCACCACATTGACAATACCGGCCGGCACGCCCGCTCGATGACACAGTTTCGCAAACTCGACTGTCCCAAGAGGAGTTTCAACTGACGGCTTCAGTACGATCGCGTTCCCCGCCGCGATCGCTGCCGCCATCTTGAGGACCGCGTTCACCAGCGGATAGTTCCAGGGAAGAATCCCTGCAACAACTCCATATGGCTCCCATGTCGTGAAATGCAGCCCTCCAGGAGTGTTCTTAACCGTCCCTTCAATCTTATCCGCCGCGCCGGCGTAGTAGCGCAGGATGGCAGCTGAAAGTGGAATCTCACCTGTCTGCAGCTGAGTGATCGGTTTGCCAGTGTCCAGCAGTTCAAGCTCAACAAATCGATCGGCTTCGGCTTCCAGCAGGTCAGCAACTTTCAACAGAAGCTGACCGCGGTCTGCCGGAGCGAGTTGCTGCCAGGCATCTGATGCAAATGCGGCAGCAGCGGACTCGACGACTTTGGCCACGTCCTCCGGCTCACAGCATAACTGTTGCCCGACTTCGCTACCTGTCGCAGGATTGACAACAGGTATCGTCCCTCGGCCAGCCGGGGTATAAGAGAGTCCGTCCAGTATCGGACCGACGTTGAAACTGGTCATCTCAGAAGACCTTCCAAATGGGAGTTGACTCATGAAACCGCATTTGGATTGTCTGCACAGAATGCCAAAACGTCAAACGGCGTCACAATGAATGACGCTGGCTTGTGACAGTATGGTCGACTTGTTGCATAGTCCAGTGCTACACCGAACTAACTGCCCCTGAAACAGCTTCCGCGTTTTCAGCTGGTGACTCAGTCTCCTCGGGAACAAACAGAGTCCCCCATCGCTCATCGTCTTCCGGCATCAAACCGAAGTTGTAGACCACATAGCGATGATGCCCCACGTGATGTCCTCCCACCTTGCTGTCCGTGCCCGTCGTGTGAGCAGGCAGATGAGCCGCCCAGGCCAGACCAATTTCGCACAGCACGAATAACCAGTTTGGAATCAGCATGTACGCCGGTCGAGCCATATCGGTGATGAAATACTCCGGGGGAGAAATCGTGCCCGAATCAAGCGGTGTCGGCAGAATACCGCGATGATGGATCGCATGGATACTGTCATACAGCGGCTTGCATACATGCAGAGTTCGATGCGCTCGGTAATACACTTCACCCGACATGCCCAACGACAGTCCAATACCAATGACGCACAGGATCACACCCAGCCCGGCGATCCAGTTGACGTAAGGAGCGAACAAGGGATGAGTTCCCACATCCAGGCCAATCTGACGGCGCAAGAATTCAAACGCACTGATTGTCATCACCTGAGTCGAACACTTTGCAAACAGCCCGGTGTTTCCCAGGAAGTACGTCCACCACACGTGACGAAGAGCCACCTGGCGAGTCCTCAAATTGGCTCGCTGTTCAGAAAAAACATTCAGCTGCACGCGATCAACCCCGATGGTCAGTGCGTAGGTGAAGATCGTCAGATACACGATCCGAAGGACCATGTAGAATCCGTACAGCATCACCAGACTGCTGACGGAGACGTTCAGCTTGTCCTGAAGTGGATACACGCACAGGTAGGTGACAAATGCAAATACGTAGTGCGGGAACGCCGTCCGAAAAGCATTCAACACCAGCTGAACGTACAGAAACGCCTGACCGGGCAGTGCGGACAGCGAAACCTTCCTCTTAAGAGTTCGGTTGTCCAGCAGGAATGCAGCAACCAGACATGCCATAATCCAGCAGAATACGCTGAAACTCACAACGCCAGCTGCAGCCAGCCCGACCATGACCATACTGAACATGATATGGCCGTTGTATTCGCCTCCTCTCCGGCCAGCGCCCCAGAGCTTGTAGATCGCACCCGGCGGAATCTGATCCTGCGTTGTTTCCTGAAGCTCGTCGAGCGCGTCGTCTGGACTTACCGGTGTCATGTCGGGAGAACTGAGTGAAATTCTTTACATCCGAATCCGTCCGCAAAGTGGAACTGCTGCCTCCTCCGTCCAGCCAGAAAGCCCTATTTCACTGTGCCATGCAGGACGTATCAACCTCTATTCGTTCAATCGTCTGATTGTCACCACAGGAAACTCATGCTGGGAAATCCGTCTGGAAACAGCTCTCCCGGGATACCCCGCCAGTTGAACCAGTGTCACATCACGTTTTGTTGACGGCGATGACTGACTAACCGGATTGAGCCATACGATCGGCATTCACAGCGTGCCCCAGCTTTTGCAAGTGAGCCAGCAACGACTGTTCAGCCAGCGGCCGGATCGACGGGTCGACATCGTTGTAAACCTGGGCGATGAGATCCTCCATACTTCGGAATCCCCGGTTCAGGGCATCGATCAGTTTCTGTTCACGCGCGAGACGATGATCGATCGTCGCCTGGATCTTTTCCTTCGCCTTACCAATGGGCAGCCCGTGAGCCGGCAGGATGACTCTGAATTCCTCGTCCAGCAGCCGGTTCAAACTGTCCAGGTAGTGCTGCATGTTGCCCTCGATTTGAGGAGCAATCACGATCGTCCCCATCTGAGCAACAATATCACCACCCAGAAGTGTTTGAGTGTTTTCCTCAAGAAAACATAGATGGCCTGGATCGTGCCCCGGAGTATGCAGACACCGCAACCGCCAGCCCGGATCACCCGGAACATCAATCACCTGATTGTCTTCCAGAAAAGCGTCGACATCAAAGCCCAGCTGCCGGTTCGTTTCGGCATGACTCCAGATCGGAACGTCAAACTGGTCCCTCAGATATGTTGCAGCTCCGATATGATCCCGATGACTGTGAGTCAACAGAACGGCGGCCACTCGTCCACCAGTGACAAGGTGATGTTCGATCTGCACCTTGAGGTGTTCGAACTCGTGGTCGTGATCTGTTCCCGGATCGATCACGTACAATTCCCTGTCGCCCACGATCATGCAGTTTGTATGGGTCGCCGGAGGCAGTGGATCCGACTCCAGGGCCAACACATTGATTCCGCAGCGGAACTCTACTCGTCCGAACTTCGGATCGTGGCTCACCGTCGTCCGCAACAATGCGGCCGAGAGGTTCGGATGCGACTCCTCCGACAGATGTCGCAGGACATAGGCCACCGGATGAGGCAACTTGATTTCGTTGCGATGCCAACTCCGCCGAGCGTCAACCGGCGTCATCCACTGGAGATCCACCATCTCGCCTTCGATGAGCTCCGGGTGCCACGAGCCCTGATAGTGGTATTGGTAATAGTTCGTATCAAACCGAATCGGAACAAAGGGAGGAGTCACCCAAACACCGGCCGGTTCAAAGTCCTCGGCATCGATTGTCAGACCGTGCTCCGTCAGGAATACATCGAAGGCAGAAGCATCTTCCAGAACCCGAAGTCGAGCAGCCCGCGCGACATCACGGTCCGGCAGGTTTCCTTTAACGCACAGCAGTCCGGACTCTTCGAAGATCTCACGGCACGCCGCATGAATTGCCTCCGCTTCGTCGTCACAAGCAGCGCCGACGACATGCTGGCAGCCCTCGGCATCATCAATCCGCCCGCCGGGAAAGACCCACGAACCGCCCATGAATCGCAGTTCCGGATTGCGTTTGCAGAGCAAGACCTGCTCCGCATCTCTGCCACCCGTCACGATCGCAGCGGCCGCTTTTCGTGGTTCAGTCATCTGCTTCCAGCTGTTCGATCAGAAAGGGTCGTGAGCCTCTACGCGACTACTTCGCAGTCTTTGTGTACTCGTCACAAACAGCGTTGATTTCATTGGCATCTGCCTTGCCGTGAACCCACACAGCGTATCGAAGAACGTGGTTCTCACCCGGTTTGACGACGATACGGCTGGTTTCTCCCTTTTGCATGGCCGCTCGTCCGAAGAGATTTGCGGCAACCAGTCCATAGTCACGTGCGTGAAACCAGCTTTCCCTGTAATTCGCCGGATGGCACATGATTGTGATGCCCACGTACTTCCCATTCACCTTGCCACTGTAGTCACACCAGGCGGCGGATTGGCTCCAGATCTTCCCCGCACCCGTTCGCCCCCGGGCATCGGTTAGATTGCCACCGCCGATTTCACTGATCGGCGTTGCTACACGAACACCCAGGCCCATTTCTTCCTGATCGCCGAAGTAGAACTCTTCGTCTGAATTGAAATGCGATTCGAGATACATCATGTAGCCGTCATTTCTGACTCTGATGGCCATCCGAAACTCCCCATGGCAGACAACAGTTCCATCCGGACGTGCGTATCGTTTCCGTTCGATGAATGAACCGACATTGCGTTCTGCAGCCGGAGGCTGGATGAACTCGACGTGTTCGACTCGCCCTTTGTTGCGCCAAAAATCAGTTCCGTCCAGGTCCCCGAACGCCAACCAAATCCCCGGGTGCATCGTCGCATGATCGTCACGGTCGCCGGGCTGAGGCGGATGGTTGCGAGTGACCTGGATACCGTCCGGAGTTTTCACATGAGCGAAGTACGGACGCAGAATCTTCTCATCACTGTAGACATAAGATGCAATCGACTGGTCACCCACGCTGATTGCAATCTGACCGTCGGCATCCACAAAAGTCACATGCGGTTGATCTGCACTGACGCACGACACCAGCAGCACCGACAGCCCAGACAACGATGGCAGGTTCTTTATACGGTGTTTCATGCGCGCCTTTCGATCGCCCGCTTATCAGGTTGACATCTTTGGGACTGCCCAGTGTCCGTCATCTCGGTACCTTCGTCCCAGCAGCTCCGTTGCTTCGGCATCACCGGCAATGGTTTGTTGCTGTGGATCGATCGTCAGAGAACGACCGGTGCGGACACAGATGTTGGCCAGATGTACGAGGCTGCACGAATCATGGCCGATGGCAATGTCCGCTGCCGGTTTACGACCCTCCGAGATCGCTTCCAGAAAGTCAACCTGATGACTTGATGCATACTCCGGCTGCACCCTTAGTGATGGGTCCCTGACCACCTGGTTGGAATCGTCGCGGATCGTGAGTTTTCCGCGTTTACTCACAAACAACATCCCATTTGTGCCGTAAAACTCTATCCCGGTATCCACGTTGTATGGATAGTTTCTCGACCAGATCCGCATCTCGAAAATCAACTGTTTCTGCTGGCCGACCTCACCATCGCCTGGCCACTGAAATGCACACGTCGCTGAATCCGGGAACTGCTGATCGTCGTCAAAATAGAACTTACCTCCAATCGCCGACGCCATCGAAGGCAGGCCTTTAACGCCAAGCCCCCAACGTGCAATGTCGATTTCATGAGTGCCGTCATTCCCGATGTCACCTGTGCCAAAGTTGTGCCACCAGTGCCAGTCGTAGTGAAATCGATTGGACTGAAACGGCATAAACTCCGCCGGCCCCACCCACGTGTCGTAATCGACGTTGGCTGGCGGAGTTGACGGAGTCGCATGCCCGATGTTTCGGCGGCGCTGGATATTCCACGCTTTGCAAACGAGGACGTCACCGATCACGCCTTCTTGAAGCATCTGAATCGCACCACAGATCAGACGATTGGTTCGACTTTGTGTCCCGTGCTGAACGACGACGTTGTTGTCGCGAGCCGCCTTAACCAGCAACTGTCCTTCACGAAAGTTGTGACTACACGGTTTTTCAACGTAAACATGCTTGCCGGCTTCGCATGCCATGATCGCAGCAGGAGCATGCCAGTGATCGGGTGTTGCCACGACGACCGCATCCACTGAGTTGTCATCCAGCACATTCCGGAGATCACCTGTCACCTGGCTCGCACCATGTTTCTGCTGAAATTCGGACGCTCGGCTCGCATCGGGATCGCAGGCCCACGCCGCAACAGAATGATCGTTAAACCCATTTGCCAGGCCGTTGGCCCGCCCGCCACAGCCAATAAAGCCAACGACCGGTTTGGCACCATACGTTGCCGCGTGGGCCACTCGGGAATATGCGGCGGCGGACAACCCAACAACAGCCGTCGTCTGAACAAAACCTCGACGTGTTGATTTTGACATCATAATCCCTTTGGTGACTGGCCACAGATCGACCTTACTTCATCGTGCATGACTCGCACCAGTGTCATGAGCAGCTCATTGAGCAAACATTTCATGCGTCGCATCGCCGCCGCTGATGAGATACGCGAGCAGGTCCAGAATCTCATTCTGAGTCATCCGATTGAACAATCCAACAGGCATCGGAGATGTTTTTGAAACGATCAGTTCGTCGATTTTCTTGCGATCCACTTTGACCTGCTTGTTGGGTTCCGTCAGGTCCGTGTTAATCATCAGTGAATCTCCATTCAGATTGACGACGACGCCGGTGTGAGTCAGACCATCCATCGTCACAACGGTGATCGCCGCGAACTGTTCATTAATCACCTTGCTGGGATTGATGACCTGATCGATGAGGTCATGCGAAGAATAGCGTCGTCCGGCCGATGTCAGGTCCGGACCCGTCATGCCGCCCTGGTTTCGAAATCGATGACACGCATAGCAACCGGCGGCGGCAAACATGCGTCCTCCGTTTTCAAAGTCGCGTTTCTTCAGACCAGTACGAGCCGCCGCTGACAGTTGATCGAGCGTCCACTTTGTCTCCTCCCGCCCTGCAAACACTTCTCCCAGATTCTCCAGGACGGATTTCTTTTCCGGTTCCTTCGCCAGAACTTCCGCCAGCGTTTCCTTTTCTTCCTCCGTCAACGACTCAACCGCATCCGTCCGAATGAACTCAATGAACTTCTCAAAGCTGGCACCACCTTTGTAGTTTGCTGCCTTCAAAAACCATTCGAAGTACGCCGTATGCAGTTCCGGAGTCCAGCCAGTCTTCAACATTCGAATTGATCGAGCATACTGCATCTGCTCCTCCTGATTCGGGGCTTCTTCCATCAACGCAATGGCCTTCTGTGCGGCCGTTGGCGACTGCAACCAGGCCAGGGTTTCACACAACAGCCAGTTCAGTTCGGGAGCAGCCGCAGGGAACAGTGGATCGAACGTGTCAATCAACTTCTCAACCATCGCTTCATCCGGTCGCCCAAAGCGATTGAGAATAATTTGCGTCGCTCGTTGCAGAGTGAGTTGTGATTGCGCATCAAGCATTGACACATCAATAGAGGTTACTGCAGACAGCAATTTGTCCCGCATGGCCGTGTCGACTCCGGGCGTATCATCCTTGCGATGCTGAGGGCACACGCCGGTCACGCGAGCCAAAGCCAGCAGTGCAACGACCTGTTTGGCAGGATCTGATTCTGTGAGCGCTTTCTCGACCCACGTTTCGGCAGGCTGATGTTCAATCGCAGTGCGTGCTGCAAATCGAATGAAGCGATCTTTGTCTGACAGGTATGGCCATGCTGCGTCAACCGCCTTTGAATCCTGCTTACCGTGGAACGCTTCCAGCATGTGCCGGGTATCCGCAGCCTTACTGGAATGTTTGACCACAGGTGCGGGGGCCGTTGATTCGCCACCAACATAGGTCACTCGATAAAGTCCGGACTGCACACGCCGCCCTCCAATCGTGAAGTACATCGCACCATCGCCCGGATGAATAATGGCATCCGTGATAGGCAATGGAGCGCCGGTGACGAATTCTTCCTTGGTTGCCGTGTAAGAGGAGCCTTTTGGTGTCAGGTGGATGGCGTAAAGCTTCCCCCAGCTCCAGTCGAGAGCAAACAGTGCGTTCTGGTATTTCGCCGGAAACTTCGCTCCATAACCAAACGTCATTCCGGTTGGAGAACCCGGCCCGATATCGAGTACCGCCGGGAGGTTGTCGGCATAGAACGGCATTCGTTTTCCGGCACCATTGCGCCATCCAAATTCCGCTCCGCTGACAACGTGGCAAATCCGAGTCGGCCGATACCATGGCGTATTGAAATCGTATTCCATATCCGCGTCATAGGTGAACAGTTCTCCATCGTGGTTGATGGCTGCATCAAAAACATTGCGAAATCCGGAAGCGACTGCTTCGAAAGTCTTCCCATCCGGTGAGACTCGATAGATGATTCCGCCCGGAGCCAGAACACCTCGATTGTGTCCTCGCCCGTCCGGCATGCTCGGCAACAGATGATCCTCGCCCCAGACCTGACGAACAGGAGAACTATCCGCCAGCTCGGGTGGTCGAGTGTTGTTGCCAGTGACCAGGTAGAGCGCCTCACCATCCGGTGTCGGCATCACAGCATGCACGCCATGGTCGCCTCGCGAGTGCACTTCACGCAGCATCACAACGTGGTCCAGATGGTCATCTCCGTCGCTGTCCGTGATACGATACAGGCCCGATGGGATCTTCTGCTCATAATCGTTAACGCCGACATACAGAGCATCAAACGCCCACACCATTCCATTGACCGCTCGAATTTCTGCGGGAACCTCTTCGACCAGAGCCGCATCAATCGGCTGTCCGGGCGCCGGAGGAGTGATTCGATACAGCCCGCCAAACTGGTCGCTGACCAGAATCCGTCCTTTGTTGTCGGTACACAAATTGACCCACGAACCCTGTTCAACGCCGGGAACCGAGTACAGCAGTTCGACTTTGAATCCGTCGACCGCCGTGATGCGATCAACAGGAGTCGCCTTATTACCGCCAATCGCCGGCCCAACAGTCTGCTTCTTTTTGGCTTTTTTCTTTTCCGGCTTCTTGCTGGAAGCTTCTTCTTCGGCGGCTGGCTCGTTTACCGGTTCGTCCTGAGCGTATAAGGCCGATGAAATGGTGACTACGAAAAAAGCAGTGAAGAAGGCGAGGACGAATGTAGCCAGTCGAAAAGCAGGTCTGTTCATTTTTGATTTCGTACCAGGGAAAGGTGGGTGAAACAGTGGCAGGGTCGACACTTCGAATCAATTGGGAGCTGCAGGATCGAGGAAGACAATGATCGATGGATTTCCGACAGCAGTGTAGTGTCCCGTGAATTCCAGGCTACCCAGCTGACGATTCACGCGAAAGGCAGCGATGTTGTCACCTCGCTGGTTGCAGGAATAGAGAAACTGCCGAGTTGGATCGAAGTTAAAACTGCGAGGATAATTACCGCGAGTCCATTCATCCGCAACAAATGACAAATCACCCGTTTCGCCGACAGCAAAAATACCGATGCTGTCATGCAGGCGGTTTCCCACATACACAAAGCGTCCATCGTCTGAGACCAGAATACCCGAGCAGAAATTGCTGCCGGCAAAGCCCGGCGGCAGACTGGAAACTGTCTGCCGTTTGCTCAACCTCCCTGTTGCCGAATCGTAGTCGAACAGAACAATCGTCGAACCTTCCTCCTGCAGCGAGTACAACCAGCGTCCGTTCGGGTGGAAGTGAAAATGTCTTGGCCCATCGCCAGGCGGCAGTGAAACGAACGCGGGGTCGTTTGAAGTCAGAGTGCCATTCTGCGAGTCAAACTTCCAGACATAGATTCGATCCTGTCCCAGATCGACATGGAGTACAAATCGTCCAGAAGGATCGGATTCAATCATGTGAGCGTGCGTCTGGTCGTGCCCACTGAAGGCAAAGCTGCCGGGTGGCGCATTCCCTGCTGTCGTCGGTCCGACATGGCCTTCGTCCTGTTTAATGTCTGTCGCAGTGCCCAGACCGCCGTCGGACAAAATCGGAAGGACAGCCACGGACCCTCCAAAATAGTTTGCCACCAGCACAAATCGTCCCGATGGGTGTACGCTCAAGTGAGCCGGCCCTTTTCCGCCGGAACTGACCGAATTCAGCAGCCGCAGTTTGCCGGTCTCAGGATCAACAGCGAATGCGCTGACTGATCCCGCTTCAATGTCACCGATTCGTTCGGTTTCGTTGGCCGAATACAGACGCGTCTTCGTTTCGTTGAATGCCAGAGCACTCGGGCTGGTCCCCATTTCGTGCAGATCGTAAGGAGTCATCGCGCCAGTAACACGATCGACCTCAAACAGATGAATGCCGCGCCCGTTTCCAGGAGGCAAATCTACCTGAGTCTTCTTCATATTCTGCAGAGGAGACGTGTAGGTGCCAACGTAGGCAATCAACGGTTTCTGAGTATCGTCCGGCTGAGCATACAGGAAAGTGTTTGACGTCAGCAACACGGCAGCCGTGAGATTCAAACACCAGGATACTGATCGTGGAATCATCATGAGGGGCACCTGGCAGGGACTGAAATTAGGAGCCCACGAGTATGATTGTCCATCCCTGTGCAAACAAGCAGGGAAAGTCGACATTCGCTCCACAACGGGAACTCGCACGAAGAACAGCGGCTGGCCTTCTTTGTGCTCCAGAGGCTTTCTGAGAGCTTCACGCGTGCCACTGGATCTTCCAGTGCTGTTTCCTGTGCGATCAAAGGCAACAAACAGCGACACCGGCAACCTGGTGTCCGTTCCGGTCCGTCCGCTTAAAGGTTCGCCGTATCGGTCATCCACGACGGGAACTGATCGCGAGACAGCAAAGGAACGGAGCATACTCCATCCACACCACGCAGAAGTCGTAGAAGTTTTCTCCGGCGTATGCTGTCTTGGCGACGGGAGTGTCCGGGACGTGATAGATCAGCCAGAACCTCAGATAGTAAATCAGCACGACACCAGACACAGCAATCCAGACTCGTGACCGAACGAACGGGACAAATGGCATCGCCCATGTCCAGTACCAGGGATTCTGAGTCGGCTGCAACATCCAGAACCAGGCAAGTGTGAGGAAGACTGCTTCGAGCCACGACTCCCTATTCCATTGACGCCCGCATCGAACGACCAGACTCAGAGCAACGCCGAGAAAGATCAAACTCGTAATTAATCGAGTGGCCAGGAACGGCACCCGACGTGCGGGCACTCCAAGCACTACAGATGCGCGTTTCGCGAACCACCTTCGCCAGTCGCCGGATGTCACAACGAACCATACCGCTGGACGAGCGTTCTCAATCTGTGGCAGCGCTGAATCAGTAAGCTGGTTTGGCAACACATCCGGACGCAGGTTTTCGTACAGCAGCAAGAAAAGGAAATCGTTCATTTGCCATTGCGAAGCGAAGGCAGTCAGCCCAGTTTGCGTTTCAACTTCACTTGCTGCTGAGGCATCATCGAAATCAGCCGCTGTAGCCGTCGCCTGAACTGGATCATCACGAATGAGCATGGGAACAATCATCAGAACACATAGACTCAGCGTCACCGTGGCAACGAATGATGCGCGAACAAACCCAAAGACTCGACAGGCTCCAAGAAACATCATCGGAAACAGAACCACCGGATAGATTTTCGCTCCAACCGCTGCCACGACCAGCAGAGAACACCACCACAACCATGCTGTTCTTTCACGTCGGCCACATGCCGGGAAGAATGCATGCAAAGCACATACAACGCTGGCTGTGGTGAGGAAGACAGTAATGGCATCCAGGTGCCCGCTGTTTGCAAACTCCTTGACAATCAAAGGGCACCAACCGTAGAGGATCGACCACTCCTGTGGCCTGCCAGTGAAGCGCAGTAAGCGGATCACGAGAACCAAAGTCGCAAGGTCAAACACAACCATGGCTACTTTCATCATCAGGAGTTGCGATGAAACGGACCACGCGTGCGGCGTAAGTAAAGCAACCCCGCCAAATACGATCTGACTGACTGGCGGGTAAACGGTTGTCAGTTCCGCGTAGTGCACACGAGACAGAATCTCCGCGTTCGTCGCCGAACGATCCCGGACGCGTATCAACCTTCTCAAGTCTGCTGCGAGTGGTTTATTTTCCTGAGCATTCCGTACCTGCTCCGGGCTGTAACGAAACGGATTCACTCCGGCAGCCACCACCTTTCCGTCCCAGATGTATCGGTAGGCATCTACTTCCTGAATGGGTTCGCTGAACAACGTCAGTAGGCGAAACGCCACGGAGAAGATAACGATGGCTGTCAGATTTCGACGTTCGGGGGCGTCCCGAAGCACCACTGACGCAACCCCCGCATACAGTCCGAACAGCAACCCCAGAACTCCGAGTACTGCCAGCAGGGGGCGTTCAGTTGGTGCGCTCTCCCATGCGAACTGCGCGCTCATTCGCATCAGGATCAGCCACACAACCCAGGACAACACCCCAGCCAAAATGATCACTCGAAACGTCCGCTGTTCCGATTGTGCTGACTCATTGACCGCCATCGTCATGCTTCCTGTGAATCAACAGATCTGAGTTACACACGAACCTTCGGCGAACATTGCCGAAAGACGCTGCGTACGGGCTGTTGGTCGCTCGCCCGTCTCGCTGAGTCCGGAATCCAGTGAACATTGTTACAGAGATCGTTTTCGCATTGAGTCAACCTGACGGCATTGCCGAGTTAACGGTTAGGTGAATTGAACAGATTTTACCCAATGTAGGGCATGTAAGCCTGAACCGCCTGTCGAGATAGAAGGGCCTTGCGATGAACCGCATCCTCTGGAGTTGTGCCGCACTTTCACTTCTGGCTGTATCAGTCATCGCCGGGTGTGCCCACCATCAGCAGGGAGCAGACTCCTGCGGAGAAGGTTGCTGTGGTGATTGTCAATACATCGGCAGTGAGCCTACTCCAGGATATACACCTTCCGACAGTCAGTCGGTAACACCCGCACCCAGTGCCTCACCGGCGCACAACATGAACCAATTCTCCGCGCCTCCTTCAGTTCCTCCGGTCGTGGCACCTCCGTTGCCGCCAAATGGCTCCGGAACACATTAGACCCAGCGATAGCAGGGCGCATCCCGACCCGAAGCATACGAGAGGACATTTCCTCGCTAACACTTCAGAGATTGATTGGAAATTGTGCACTTGGTGCTGCTCGCGTTAGGCGCCTGCGTACGGCAGAGAACTGTCGGCACAAAGACCGACATGACAGACGTGGGAAGATCTGCGACAGTCCCGTCGCTCAGATATTCTCGCAGTCCTCAGCCCACCATTGCTGCATCCCATGTCGCTTGTTTCTGTCAGAAATCTTACGTTCACTCATGGCGGTCCGCTCCTGTTCGACTCGATCAGCTTCGAAGTCAACGCCGGAGAACGCATTGGGCTCATGGGCCGCAACGGAACCGGCAAGTCGACTCTGCTGAAACTCCTGTGCAGTGAATTGCAGCCGGATGACGGCAGTATTGTTCTTGGCGATGACACCCTGATTGGACGACTGATCCAGGAAGTCCCCGATGGCAGCACCGCAGCTGTTGCCGATATTGTTCGTCAGGGGCTGTCGGCCGACACAACTGCGTTGGGAACCTCAGACTGGGAATATCAGCAGAAAGTGGAACGCGTGATTTCGCGCATGCAACTGGACGCTCATGCCCCATTTACATCACTCAGTTCCGGCATGAAACGTCGTGTCCTGCTGGCACAGGCACTTGTCACTGAACCAGATGTCCTGTTGCTGGATGAACCGACAAACCACCTGGACGTCGATTCTATTGCCTGGCTGGAAAAGTTTCTGAAGGGTTATTCCGGGGCCATCATCTTCGTGACGCACGACCGCGTTTTTCTCCAGCAACTGGCAACTCGGATCATCGAAGTCGATCGAGCACGTCTGTTCGACTGGACCTGCGACTACAACACCTTTCTGATGCGACGTCAGGACTTACTGGATGCGGAAGAGAAACAGAATGCCGCTTTCGACCGCAAACTGGCCGAAGAAGAGGTCTGGATTCGTCAGGGCATCAAGGCCAGACGGACTCGAAATGAGGGCCGAGTCCGTGCACTGAAAAAACTGCGAGAAGAACGCAGCCAGCGCCGCGTTCGGACCGGCAATGTACGCATGGAAGCCGCTGAAGGACAACGCTCCGGGCAGCTGGTGCTGGAAGCTACCAACGTGACTTTTGGGTGGGACGCAACACCTGTTGTTGAGGACTTCTCCACGCTTATATCGCGAGGTGACCGTGTGGGTATCGTGGGGCGCAACGGAGCCGGCAAGACGACGCTCATTAAGCTGCTGTTGGGAGAGATTTCACCTCAAAGCGGCACCGTTCGGCTCGGCACGAATCTGCAGGTCATCTACTTTGATCAGCTGAGAGAATCAATTGACGAAACAATGACCGTCGTGGAAAACGTTGGTGAAGGCAGGGACACGCTGCTCATCAATGGCCGTACGAAACACGTCTATGGCTACCTGCAGGATTTTCTGTTCACGCCGGAACGATCACGCCGACCAGCACGCTATCTGTCTGGCGGCGAGCAGAATCGACTCATGCTGGCTAAACTGTTCAAACAGCCGTCCAACGTGATGGTACTGGATGAACCCACGAATGATCTGGACGCGGAAACACTGGAATTGCTGGAAGAACTGGTGATGGAGTATGCCGGAACGGTTCTGGTCATCAGCCACGACCGAGCATTTCTGAATAACGTTGTCACCAGCACGATCGCATTCGACTCCGACGGAATGATCCGTGAGTATGCAGGAGGTTACGACGACTACATTCGCCAGCGACCGACTGTTCCGGACGAAGCAACAAAGAACGAGTCTGAAGAAGCGAACACTGACAAGTCAGTACCAGCCAAAGCTGAGAAGAAGAGAAAGCTGAGCTACAAAGAACAACGCGAACTGGATGCACTGCCGGATCGAATCGCCGAACTGGAGTCGAAACAGTCGGCATTTCATGACCAGATGGCTGATGCCGAATTCTTCCGGCAGGAACCGTCAGCGATTGCCGCTGCAAATGAAGCTCTGGAAGCACTTGCTGAGCAGCTCACAGACGCTTACGCACGATGGGAAATACTGGAAGAACGAGCGGGCGAATAGAATCCGGGTTTCGTACCGGCTGCAGAGCTCAGGTGACAGTTTTGAAACACAACGACTTTGAAGTCACAGTGTCGAGAACGGCTTCATGAGATTCTCCAGGACGTCCTTTGATTCTGCTGAGCAGATTCGTATTTGGTGCTGTAGGGTGGTACGCTCAGTACCTCCTTCGATTCATTCTGTCTTGCAGTCGCATGTCGCTCGTTAAACACCCACAAGTTCGATTCCGCTGCATCATTGCCTTGTTGGTTGTCATGCTATCCGGCTCCTTCGCTGTCGGCAGCGATGCGATTTCGTTTTCTCGTGACGTCCTACCCATCCTGTCAGTAAAATGTTTTCAGTGTCACGGGCCGGATGAAGATCAGCGGCAGGCGGACCTGCGGCTGGATGAGGAAGAAGGTGCTGTATCGATTCTTAATCGGCCAGACGGCGATGGCAGTGAGTTCCTGCGTCGGATTGAAACAGATGTTGCTGATGAAACCATGCCACCGGTGGATTCCAACCTCCACCTGACAAACGAACAGAAGACAACTCTGCGGCGATGGATCATATCGGGGTCGGAATGGGGCAGACACTGGTCATTTGAACCACTTGTTGCCCCTGCCGTTCCCGATCCCTTGTTTCCGGATGTGTCGATTGTCAATCCCATCGACAACTTCGTGCAGGCACGACTCCTGGACACTGGCTTGTCACCCTCACCCGAAGCCGGTCGTTCGACATTGTTAAGACGCGTTACCCTGGATCTAACCGGCTTGCCTCCCACGATGGACGAACAACGATCGTTCGCTGACGACACTCAGCCGGGTGCTTATGAACGTGTGGTGGACCGATTGCTGGCTTCTACTGCCTATGGCGAACGAATGGCATGGGACTGGCTCAATGCGGCGCGCTACGCCGACAGCAATGGTTACCAGGGAGATCGCGACCGCACCATGTGGCCCTGGCGGGAATGGGTCGTGGATGCCTTCAATCAGAACCTGCCATTCGATGAGTTCACAATCCACCAACTGGCTGGCGACCTGTTGCCCAATGCCACGTTTGAACAACGACTCGCTACCGGTTTCTGCCGCAACCACATGATCAACGGCGAAGGCGGACGCATCGCTGCAGAAAACCGAGTCGACTACGTGATGGATATGACAGAAACGATGGGCACGGTCTGGCTCGGCCTCACACTGAACTGCTGCCGCTGTCATGATCACAAGTTCGATCCATTGCAGCAGCAGGATTACTACCAGTTCTATGCGTACTTCAATCAAACACCGGTCACCGGAGCCGGCGGAGATCCTCAAACGGCTCCCACCATCCCCGTCTACACTGAAGCCGAACGACAACGACTGGAGACGCTTGAGTCGCAGATCGCGAACGCCACCGATGGCGAACAACGAAAGAAACTGATTGAACAACGCGAGCAGATCAACAAACGCGTCCCCAAAGTGATGGTGATGGAAGATCAACCGGATCGGCGGGACACTTATGTCCTTTCACGAGGACTTTACAACGCCCCGACAGACCAGCAGGTGGCGGCTGCCACTCCAGCCAGCCTTCCTGCGATTGAAACCGGCGCGCTTCAGAGCCGACTCGACCTGGCGCACTGGTTGATGTCGGCGGAGAACCCGCTTCCCGCGCGAGTCACCGTTAACCGTTTCTGGCAACAGATCATGGGACAGGGACTGGTGAAAACGACGGAAGACTTTGGCGTGCAGGGCGAGTACCCGATCCAGAAAGATCTGCTTGACTGGCTGGCCGCCGACTTTCGAGACAACGGCTGGGACATCAAACGCCTGATTCGAGTAATCGTGACCAGTCATACCTATCGACAGTCATCAACCATTCGTACTGTGACAAACTCAATTGGAGAAAATATTTCGGAACAGGAAGTCGATCCGGAAAATCGACTGCTGGCGCGGAACTCTCGGTTTAGACTTCCTTCGTTTGTTCTGCGAGATCAGGCGCTGGCATCGTGCGACCTGCTGAATCCGAAAGTCGGCGGCCCGCCAATCCACACTTATCAACCCACGGGCGTGTGGGCGGAACCAACATTCGGCAGGAAGAAGCATACTCCCAGTGGTGGTGACAGTCTCTACCGGCGCAGCCTGTACATCTTCTGGCGGCGTATCGTGGCCCCGACTGTTTTCTTTGACAACGCGAGCCGTCAGACTTGTATGGTGAAAACACTAAGAACCAATACGCCCATGCATGCGCTGCTGACGCTGAACGAAACCACTTATGTGGAATCAGCACGCACTCTGGCTCAACAACTGCTGGTCGATGAATCGCTCAACGACGAAGCACGACTTAACGTGGCATATCGCAGGATCGTGTGTCGTGAGATCATGCCGGAAGAAACCACTGTTCTTCTGCAGGGACTGCAACGCAGTCGAGAGGAATTTGAGGCCGACACGGATTCAGCACTGGCTCTGTTGTCCGTGGGTGATTCCAAACGCGACGCGACTCGGAACATCGCCGATCACGCTGCCTGGACGTCGCTCATTCTCGCAATCCTGAACCTGGATGAAGCACTGACACGGGAGTAGGAAGTGGCGATAATAGCTCGTGCCTCGAATTTGCTTCCGTTTCAAATTGCGTGAGTGCCACTGGTGGCGTGCCGTCTCTCCCACTCTCTGAACCTTGGTTCGCGCCACCACCCTACGCCACATCGCACGTCATTGCCGCATGTCGCAGCGCGGCGACGGGATCATCCCAGGTGGGGATGAATTCCTGTGCCACATATTTGTCGTAGCCGGTGTCCAGGATAGCTTTCATGACGGCCGGATAGTTGATTTCCTGAGTATCATCCAATTCGCCGCGACCCGGATTGCCGGCCGTGTGATAGTGTCCGATGTATTTGTGGTACTGACGAATCCGTCGAATCACGTCGCCGTTCATCACCTGCACGTGGTAGACATCAAACAGCAGTTTGAACGTTGGAGAATCCATGCGACGGACCAGATCCACGCATCGTTCCACGTCGTCACCAAAGTATCCCGGATGACCTTTCATGGGATGAGTGTCGTCCCGCGAATTCAGATGTTCCAGCACAAGTGTGATCTGTCTCTCTTCGGCGTAATCGATGACCTGCTTCCAGCAATCCAAACAGTTTCGTTCGGAAGTCTTGTCCGATAGTCCGGGTTTGCTCATGCCGGTAAACGTAATCACACTGGGAGCGTTGAACTTCACGGCCGTGTCGATGGATTCTTTCAGCTTCTGAATACACTCCGCGTGATTGTCACGATCCACCGGACCTTTGGCGAAGCTGTGACTCCCGACGAGTGAAATGTTCAGCCCCTGTTGGACGGCTTCCGGATAGAATTCCGGACTGATGCCTTCAATGGCTTCCAGACCGATGGCCACGCAGTGACGAATGAGTTCCAGGATTGGCATGGGTTTGAAACACCATCCCATCACTGACTGTCGAATGCGCTTATTCTGAATCGTGAAGCCATCCGCAACACTGTCACGGCTGAACTGCGCAGAAGCATTGGTCGCAACACCGGTCGAGGTAACCGCCGCCGCAGTCCCCGCGAGCAAACCACGTCGAGAAACCGTCGAACTCATGATAACTCCGTGCAAACAGGGATGTGATTTTTCGTAGGTACAGGTAGCCACAACTGGTCTTGAAGCTCGGGAATCACATTAGTAGTCGAACTCTGAAGGCAGGATATCGGACCATTCATCGAGAGGATTCTCCTGAGAGTATCGTTCACAGCTCGAGCAGGGCGGAGTTCGCCCAAGTGCATCCACGACTTGTTGCCGCAGCTTGTTCTCAGTCTGTTTCTCGCTGTCTGACCGATCAAAGCGGTTTTGATCTATGAGTCTTTGGTAGTATGCATGTTCCTGGGAAGTAGCACGTTTCAAGCTGTGAATGGATTGAACCAGTCTGGGATCTTCGCTTGGGTTGGCCAATAGAAATGACTCGGCAACCGAGTGAATTTCACCACTCATTTCATGAAGAAACATAACGGACTGTTCACCGTCCGGTAACTCACTTAACTTGGAGTAATCTCGTGCAAGTGCCAACGTTGGAGTAATCTCGTGCAAGTGCCAACGCCAGTTTATTGACGAGATCAATTCGATGTGCAGGTAACTGGTAAGTGTCCACTTCAACAATCGAAGATTGCCAGACAGACCAGAACAAAGGGATCAGTAGGATCACTACGATGATCTTAAGTTTCATCTGCGGCACGGTCCGTATCTAAGGTCTGGATATGCGCAATCGAGTACATTGAGCGGCAGTTTCAGATTGTATTGAGGTAATCTGGGGTCGCCAGTTGACTTTGGGTGCCATGCCCTCGCTTGCGTGGGCATGTCTTAGGATTGAAAGCGGCCCATTGAGCTGGCAGACTGCAGGGATGCAATCCGGCCATCGCAAGACAAGAAAAATCTATAACATTGCCGGTGACGCGCACTTTCTGACTTTTTCGTGTTTTCGTCGCCTTCCGTTGTTCAGCAAGGGCAGAACGTGTCAGTGGATGGTGGAGGCACTCAGACTTTGCCGAGAAAGAAATCGGTTTGACTTATGGGCATGGGTGATAATGCCGGAGCACGTCCACCTCGTATTGTTGCCGCATCGTGACGTCCGAATTGCGTCTATTCTTACAACGATGAAACAGTCTGTTTCGCGCCGTGCGATCAACTGGCTGAGGCAGAACTCACCAGAGTACCTGGATCGACTGCATGATGTTCAGCCGAACGGCAAACAGTCGTACCGTTTCTGGCAGCGAGGCGGTGGATATGATCGCAATCTTCGATCGACGCGAGACATTCACGAGAAGATTCTGTACGTCCACCAAAACCCCGTGAGGCGAGGCTTGGCGAACAGCCCTGAGCAGTGGAAATGGTCGAGTGCAACATCGTGGCGTTCTGGATCAGATCAGCTGATTTCGATGGATCGCGCGTCTGTCCCAGCGTTGTCGTCAGCTGACGATGACGTCAGTTCGAAACTTCTGGAGTAGATAGATCCTGATCCCGCATGCCCACGCAGGCGAGGGCATGGCACCCAATGTTCGTTTCCGTTATCGAGACAGCGCTGCCCTGTAAATTGCCGAGCGGTTTTCTTCTGTCATCTCAATGTTCTCCAGCGTGTAGGTTGTTTCTGATCCGACGGGCTTCAGAACGAGTTTGACTCTTCGCTGCGGCCGGTGTCCCATGCGGGACAGGAGTTCGACGAGGTCTTCTTCGAAACGCTTCTTCCACAGTTGACCATATCGCTTCCGGCTGAAGGTCAGAACGTCGTTCATGGCGAGATCGTTCAATGAGACGGGCCTGTACCACTTCTCTTCGACCTGTACTTCCGGAAGGTTGTCACTCCAGCGGACGGCAGAGAACGGTGACAATCGAGGATAGCCGGCTCCGTCTCGACTGCTGGTTTCTGCCTGAAAGCGAAACAACCGGCTGGCGAGTTCCGTCACGTTGTCGGACGCCGTGTTACTCAGAACACAGACACCGATGTTCAACGTGCGATTCACAAACATGGCTGAGGAGAAGCCGCCCGTCTTGCCGTTGTGCCATCGAGTTGACCTGTCATGAGCAAGACTCCAGCCAAGTCCCCTGGCGAAATCGGCTCCGATCGGATCGACCTGCTTTTTGAACGCCAGATCGATTGCCTGACCGGTTTCATCACCGGTTGATTGCAGATGAGTTGCCATAAAACGGTTCATGTCAGCAATGGTGGAGTGAATTCCTCCGGCTCCCGGCATATCGGCCCAGGTCCACGGTTGAGCCGCTTTTCCTCGCTTCGTATGGCCAACCGCAATGGGTGCTGCCTGACGGTTGACATGCACCCTGGTCGCGTTCATTCCCAATGGTCCGGTGATACGCTCCTGCAGCATCGCGTCATAGTCGGGATAACTTTCGGCTCCCGGAGTGCGTGCCAGCAGGAGTCCCAGGTATGCCATCGCAAAGTTGGAGTACTCGTGGTGAGTGCCGGGAGTTTGTTTGAGTTCGTGTTTGTTCAGGAACTGATTGGCGAGCTCTGACGTGTAGTCGTTGTATGGATCGTCGATGTTTGTCATTGGCATGTTATCGGCGAGGCGAGGTAATCCGGATCGATGTGTGGCGAGGTCGAGCAAAGTTATCTCCTGACCACCCAGGCCAGGCATCGTTACGTCGGCAGGCATGAGTTCTCTTGCCGGCGTATCCAAAGTGACCTCTCCCTTCGTCATAGCACTTGCCAGGAGGATTCCGGTGAACACGTTCGTGATACCTCCAATCTCATAGAGTGTTTCATCGGTCGGCAGGTCGTTCTTCGTGGCTTTCCCGAAATGAAGTGTTTCGGCCTGCAGTTTTCCGGATGGATCGAGTGACACGATGCCGATCGAAAGTCCGGCGACTTCACCGGAATCCACCATGGGTTCTGCGAGGTCAGCCGGGGATGTCACCAGACGCTCGTCGGCGAATGCAAATGCTTTCTGTTCGACCTCCATTCGTAGTGCCCAGCAGGCAACTACAGCCGAAAAGAAGAAGATCATGTAGCCAATTTGATTCTTCATCAAATCATTCCTCAGAAAGATTGGAATTGGGGTTCACTTCAACCAGTTCGTTCAGCGATTGATAGACAAGTACCAGCTTTTCTCTTTGCGGCTTCAGTTCCAGCTGGATTGTTTGTTGGTTCAACCAGTAGATCGTGCGGTCCAACAGGAAGTAGCACACCGTGACGACGGCAGCGGCCGGTTGAGGCAACAGTCCCCAGACAAACATCAGGAATCCAACGGCAAGTGGAGCCAGATACCACCACGAAACGTTTCGGAGGAGTTGGATCTGGTAGTCCAGATGTGCAATCTCTGCTTCGAGGAACTCATGGACGGACAGTTCCGGAAACACGCGATGTCGACGTCGGCCAAGATAGATTGACGTGCCAACAAAGATTGCTGCACAGCAGTAGATCATGGCACCGAGTTGTGTCATCCACGGCAGGTCGAAAGACAAGACAGCAAAGAACCCGGCAAACACGAACACACAGGCACCGATTTCTCTGAAGTCACGCAGTTTGAAACGAGCACGCGACTCCATCACGCTTTCACGAATGGTGTCCAGGTTCGCCTGTCCGTGAAGTGAGTCCGCATTCAATGCATCAAGAGCTGCTTTCAGTTCTTCGATGTTCATAGTTCGCCCTCCTCGATTCGTTTGCGAATTCGGTGCAAACGAACTCGGATCGCGCCCTCACTCACACCCATTACGTCCGCAATCTGTTCGTTGGGAACGTTGTCCAGCAGCATCAGAAGAACAGCTCGATCTGTCTCACCCAGTGAGGCGAGGAGTTGGTTGATTCGACTGTCCAGGTTGGCTGATTCGGAGTCAGCAGATGCTGCGGCCCGATCACCAAGCTGGTCGGTGGAGGCATCGGAGATCGGTAGCCGGCGGCGTCGAGCTGCACGGCGACGCCAGGACATGGCTGTATTCAAATGCACGCGATAGGCCCACGTGGTAAGCTGACATCTTCCATCGAATCGAGCCAGGCTTTGCCAAAGCTGCAGAGCCAGATCCTGAAACAGGTCCTCTGCGGCTTCCCGAGCGTAGGCCAGCGCAACTCGCCACATTCGCGCCTGATGGTCACGAAAGTAGGTTTCGAATTGCGTTCTCCGGTCGCTGTTCACATTGAGTTAGTTGTTCAGCGGTGAGGTTTGTTACATGGATTCGCGAAAGGGTACCTGTTTTAGTGTCAACTGCAGAGTGAGGCGCCATCGCGCTGCAATGCACAGACAAACCAGCCTGACTGGTGTTGAAATCCACTGTGGCCGGGTAATTGAATATGAGGCTGTTTCCGAGTAGCTTGAGCCGACGGGTTGTCCGAGTGGCTTCAGATGGTGGTGATATCATGCAGGAGATAGTCGATTATTTCGCATCACTTCCGCCTCATTACAGAACGCTCATCCTTATCGTTGGGTTGGTCGTGTTTTGGGTTGCAGAAGGCGCCGTGCCGCTGTTTCCGATTCGTTACGCACGAGTTCGGCATGCGGGACTCAACATCCTGTTGACGTTTTTTCAACTGATTGTGTCGCTGTTCTTTGCGGCCGCTACTCTGAAAGCCACGGAATTCACAACCGCCAACAGGTTTGGGCTGTTGTATCTTGTGGACCTGCCACTTTGGTTGCACGTGGTGCTGGGTGTGGCGCTGATGGATCTGATCGGTGGTTACTGCATTCATCGCATTGAACATACCGTCCGATGGATGTGGGTGTTTCACGTCATTCATCATTCGGATGAGAATATCGATGTGACGAGTGGGTTGAGACATCATCCGGTTGAAACCGTGTTTCGTCTTTTGTCGCAGACGTTTGCGATCCTGGTGTGCGGAATTCCACTGGGGGTCGTCTTTCTGTACGGACTGATTTCGCTGTTCTTCGCTCAGTTGACTCACGCGAATATCAGTCCACCGGTTGCGCTGGATCGACTGTTTTCCTGGATCTTTGTCTCGCCCAATATGCACAAGGTGCATCATCATCGAACCAAGCCGCTGACAAATACGAACTACGGGAACGTCTTGTCAATCTGGGACCGCATGTTTGGTACATTCGCAGAAGTGGATGCCACCACGTTGCAATACGGCCTGGACAGCATGCCTCACCTAGACGACCACCTCAAGCTGAGCCGGCTACTCGTGATGCCGTTTCAACGAAACGAGACCTCTGCACCTGAAGGTTCCAAACCGAGTGCTGCTGGTGAAGCGGCTGCAGAAAAATAGTGCGGCGTCGAACAGTGGGCCGTGTCCATGACTTTGTTTAAGGACTCCTGTGATTGTGTCTGCCGTTCGATCTACTTGGTTTGTTCTGTTGTTCGTCGCATCGACCAGGATCTACGCTCAGCAGTCGCCGTATGATGTCTTCCCGGAGGCGGCACCTCCATACTACCGCATTCGGTACGAGGCATCGTCGGTAAAGGGAGAATTGTCTTATGCAGTGAACTACACAATCTGGATTCCGTCCCATGTGGCATCACTGCGTGGTGTCATCGTACACCAGCATGGATGTGGCGAGGGGTCGTGTCGCTCCGGACTAACGGGAGCCTGGGATCTGCACTGGCAGGCGGTCGCGAAGAAGCATGGCTGTGCGCTGTTGGCTCCTTCGTACGAACAACCTCAGGGGGCCGACTGTCAGATGTGGTGTGATCCTCGTCATGGATCGGACAGGACGTTTCAAAAGTGTCTGGTCGATCTGGGGGCAAAGTCCGGCCATCCGGAACTGGCCGAAGTTCCGTGGGCGTTGTGGGGACATAGTGGAGGAGGACACTGGGCGGGAGGCATGGTGATGCTTCATCCGGAGCGAATTGCGGCTGCATGGCTGCGTTCGGGCGTGCCACTCCTTCAGCCCAATCCCGATCGACCTCATATCAAAGCTCACACGCTGCCGGACGCTGCATTGGCTGTGCCAATGATGTGCAACCTTGGAACGAAGGAAGGAGTCACCGTCAGAGAGGGACGGTTCAAAGGTGTGTGGCCGGCAAACGAATTGTTCTTCACGAAAGTACGCAGCAAAGGTGGGCTCATTGGCGTCGCCGTGGATCCTTTGACGGCTCACGAATGTGGCAATCAGCGATACCTGGCGATTCCCTGGTTCGATGCGTGTCTGACACTTCGGCTGCCGATCGTGGCTGGCGATCCGCTGCGGCCGATGCTGACAAAGGCGGCCTGGCTCGCTCCACCGACCGGTTTCAAAGCTGCTTCAACCGACTCGTACGACGGAGACCCACTGCGGGCTGCCTGGATTCCGGACGAATCAATTGCGAAAGCATGGATGCAGTACGTCAAAGATACGCGTGTGAGTGACATGACGGCTCCACCTTCACCGACCAACCTTCAAGTAGACGATAACCAACTGAGCTGGGACTGTGTTGCCGATCTGGAAAGCGGCCCGGCAGCCTTCGTGATTGAGCGAGACGGCAAGTACCTCACAATGGTGCCTGAGCAGGGGAAAAATCGTTTCGGGCGACCTGTCTTTCAGAATCTGCAATACAGCGATACGCCGACTCAGCCACTGATTCGAATGCAGTTTACAGATGGAACGGCAGATCGCGGGAAGAAGCATCGGTACGATGTTCAGGCAGTGAACACCGTTGGGTTGAGATCGAACTTCGCTTCCACCGAGAAGTGAGCCTGCGGTTTCACCTGCGGGACACAGTTCGCACAGACACGCCCATTGGGATAGGGACCCGTTTAGTGGCGAGTTACCAGTCGGATTATGAAAGCGTCATCAAATGACGTTTGACCGGGTTGTCCTCGAATTTCCAGTTGGCGGCCAAAGACGTAACCGAATTCGATCGCTGACGTTTCAGCATCGGTGCCGGCGTTTTCGAATCCCAGCACCACTCGATAGTCGCGGTAAGTGGTCACCAGATCAATTTGGTCACCAACATCCCAGGTGTCGCCTCCCATCACCCCTGATAGATAGATGCGTTTGGATTCGCTGAGATTGAGTTCGATCCGTGGTCGTGGAAAAACGAGGTCCATGCGAAGGGGGGGGACAATAACCTGTTCGCAATGAGAAGCCGAAAACCGGCAAGACCGGGATGTCGTCTCGATCGAGGAAATCCGCACCGAAGATCAGGTCAGTCGAATCATTGAGATGAAAGATACCGACGGCGTGACTGGGGAACCGCATTCCTTCGCGAGCACTGCCTTCAAAGTCACTGAAGATCCCAATGCGTGCTGCCAGGTCATAGCTGAACAGCGGCGACCAGTGTTGTCGTGACTGGAATCCTGTAGACAGTTCGTAGACTCGCGGCGGGAGTGGACTCGACTGTGGGCCAGACAGCCATGTCATGTTCATGGCTCCGGTGAACCCAGATGTCTCGCCTCGTTCCAAGTATGGATCACAATGCCATTCAAACAAACCGAAATCCTGCCCGCTGCCAGGAATCCACGATGTGTGGGACTGCTTGCTGCGATACGCAGCGTATGGTTCCTGAGACATCTCGAAAAAGCTGGCCGGGTTTGAGTTGCCTTTTCCGTCGATGCATTTCTCTGCTGCGCACCCGTCACTCGAAAAATCGACTGTCGTGTTGCTGTCGATGACTTGATGATCTGCAGGAGGACCAATTGGCGCGAGTGTGGCAATCCCAGCGACGTTTTCGTCAACAGAGCTGAACGGATCAACCGCTGGGGTGTCGAACACTGCTTCCGGAGCTGTGGCGACGTATTCGACTTTGGTTACGGCGTCTGATTGTGACGTGGACGCTGTTGCATCCCCGACGTCACCATAGTCCGTTGCAATCACAACAGAGGAGCCATAGAGGTACCCATAGACGCAAATTGCTGCAGCAGACTTGAGTTTGCATAGAGTGAGCAAGAGGCTGCGCCTGAGAGTTCAATGTCTTGGGCAACGGGGACCGAGGGCAGTGTGCTGGTCCACTCTGATCGTGGCAAGAGGGTATTTGTGTGCATCGTAGTCACGAAGATGCTGAGTCAATCTGATTGTTGTGCGTAAACGACTTACGTCGATTGTCTGTCGTCAAACCGAGTCGGTGCTGCGATCGAATATTGGTCGTCAGGCAACTCACTGGTTGATTTTGCCGATTCCTGTCGAAGCTGCGATGGCCGCCTCACATGTTCAGTTTGACGGATAAATCAGTAGCGTTGGTCTGGTCCTCGACTGTGTCGATTTGTGGGCTGCCGTGGCGTCGCGAGATTGGTGCCGATGAGATCCAGACCCTCGTGGTTCAGCGATGGGATTAGCGTGTGCCACCGCCCAGTCTGTGACGGATCTGCATCGAACGGAATGCCCGGTACGACGGGATCAAACGTCGATGATTAGTCCCAGGTCTGGCGGCAGGTTGCCCTCGCGGAGCATTTCAAACCTGGAGTTCATTTCTTCCAGTCCACCCAGCCGGGAGACGTTCATCCAGTCACGTGAACGTATGCCGACATCTGCTGCGAATGCCGATACTTTGCGGTCAAATGCTGCCGGTCCCCATTCGGTCATTCGGCGTTGGATGTGACTGGGAGCAAAAAACATTTCGCTGCGATCACGAATGATCCTGTCATCCTGGCCCATTTGTTCCCAGTGCGTGATGCCCACGTTGAAGCACCACTTCATATTGTCGCCCAGTTGTCCGTGCAGGCTGCCCAACACTTCACTGTTCCCGGACATATCTACAATGACCGTTGGTAGGTTCGCAGCAATGTTGGCAACATTGTCGTAGCTGGCACCACGATCATAGGTGTCCAGCTCCTTCACAAAATCGAGGTTGCCAGGCGATGTGAGGCCGATTGAGGTGGGCGCAGCGGGATCGTCCTTCAATGCATACGAAAGCCCGATGCTGGTCTTGCTGGACGCACTGACCACAACGATCTGCTGTGCCCCGTACCAATCCTGTTCCTGCAGCGCATCCCACAGACACCAGGACGTCGTCAGCAGCGGTCCCAGCAGCATGCGTTCATTATCCGTCGACCCATCATATCCCGGGTCCGCAGAGACTCGACGATAGCTGTTATACACCGCTGGCAGCTTTGTTCGATGATTCGCAGCATCCACAATCCGGCGTTCTGAAACTTCGCCGGGAGTGATCACAGATTCCGTCGCTGACGGCAGGAATCCATAGATGCGCGCGCCGCAGGTGACGCCGGGGTTCAGTGATTCAATGACTTCGCCAAAACCCCAGACCGGCATCACACCCCAACCTTCTGTGTCATGACCTGCAGGTGGAAAGAATTGCCAGTATCCCAGCTGATCTCCTGTGACAGCATATGTGATGTTGTTGGAAGTCAAGGCGAACTGACGGATGGCGATTCGAATCTGTCCCTCGCGAATCACGTCGGCATCTGCTTCTACCAATCGATGCTGGCCGAGGTCCCCTTTGCGAATTTGAAACTGAAGCATGGAATCGTCTGCCGGCGTTGAAGGGATTCAAACTGTGATCACACCCCGCATTCTAGATCGATGCACGAGCAGGTGGCCAGTACTCGAATACACGGTCCGGCCCGTGACGCCTACTCTGCGTACTCGTCATCCACTGACTGCAAGAGTTCAATTTGATCGAACAGCGCGTCGCCGCCCATGGCCGTCGGTGCGATTCCCGTCAGCGTGAAGTCGCCACAGTCTTTCCACAGGTCGCAGGTGATGACGGTCCACGAATCAGGTGCATCGGCAGAGACTTTTGTCGCTGCCCAATCGGTTGAGTTCGTCCCGGAATAGTATCTACGTTGCGGCGACTTGGAATCCGGCCAGCGACCATTGTCGGCCAGTTCGATCAACGCACCGTGTCCGCCATCTGTGCGCCAGGCCAGTCTCAAATAGCGATACTCACCCGGTTGAGGTGTCTCGCGTATCGGGAAATCCCAGCCGGCAATGGTTGCGGAATAACGTTGCGGAGGACTGACGCGCAACGCCACATTTCCGGCGTATGGTTCTGAGTAGGTTGCCTGGATTGTTCCGCCGCCCTGAGTCAACTGCTGCGGGAAGTTCGGATCGTCGTCGAACAATGCCACTCGGTATTGCCGACTGTGATCCAGTGTCGATCGGATGTAGTCAATCACGTCTGCAATATTCTGAGGCGTCAATTGCTCGTGCAACCGGTCCGGCATCAGAGACTGACTGGACGCCTGGATTTCATCGATGTCCTGTCTCAGAATTGTTTGAACCCGGACCTTCGATGGAGTGTCAGGGCCTAACGACGCGGAGACCGATTTGAGTGTGAGGCTGGTGGCTGATTCGGATGACAGGATTCCGCTCCAGGTGCGTCCGTTGGTGTCGACGATCACGTAGCTGTCGAATCCAGATGAGATCTTCGAACTCGGCTGCAGAATATCTAACAGCACGGTTTCATCAGTGCGAGTTTGAATCACAGCCAGATCCGGGCCAACACCCGCTGTGCGGCCGTTAATGGTATGACAAACGGCACACGTCTTTTCGAAGATAGTCTTTCCACGAGTGGCATCTGTGCTTGATTGCAGTGCAGTCCGATATCTTTGGATGGTTGCTGGTTCCATGGTGCCAGCGTTAGCGGCGAACAGACGTTTTGCTCTGTTCCGCAGCGATTCCTCCGATTGCTCAGTCAGTTGAGACCATTGCAGCGCGGATAATTGATTGGGGGAAACGCGTCCCGACTCCAATGCATCGATCAGTTCCGCCAGGTACTTTGTTCGCGCCAGCAGAAGGTTGAGCACAGTCTGCCGGACGGCAGGCGTCGCGCCGACCCAATGCATAATGAGTAGTGAACCGGTCCCCGGAGGGTTGCCGGCCTCCAGTGCAGACACAGCTGCCAGTTGAAGACGAGTGGGGTTTCGGGAATTCAGAAGCTCGCCTGCAGTCAGTATCAGAGTGTCAGCCGGGCCATTTGCAACGATGTCCAGTGCTGCAATTCTCGCGTCATGAGCCGCCTTGTCGTCTCGCGCTGTTTGTACTGCCTTGGAGAAAATAACCGCCATTTCCGGTGAGTTGGACAGGCCCAGTGCAGCGGCAATCTTCAACGCAGCTGAGCGGATACCTTTCGAATCCGATGCGATGAGCTGACGCAGTGAATCCGGAAGTGCGGTCAGGAGACGTTGCTTTGTCTGGCCGCGTTGCAGACCTTCCTGCAGTCCGGTCAGACAGCGGGTTTGCACGGAAGGTTGGTTCCGGAGCGGACCGTTGATGGTGTGGAGCAGTTGTGTGATCTCCGATTCAGTACGACGTGTCCCAATCATGGCTGCCAAAGGTTCCAGCAAAGTGTCCATCTGCTGTCGGCTGTTCTCCGGGGAACGGGCATTGATGACTGCTGTCATTAATTGTGATGGTGTTCGTGCTACGGAACTGAGTACCGCTGCACGCATCCATGGATCTTCACCATCCGCGCTCATCAGTTGCACCAGTGGCTTCACAATCGCGTTGTTCGTCGATTCGCCCAATGACAAAGCGAGTTGCAGGCGTACTCTGGCATCCGGATCTTCCACTCGCTTCATTGCGGTTTCGAGTACGGACGGTCGGTTCAGCCAGGGTTCGGCCAAGCGTAACGCGTGGACTCGAACGCCATAGTGTTCGTCATTGATGCGGGGCAGCACATCCTTGGCCGTCAGCTGCTGCATGCCAGACAACGTGTACAGCGCGTGAAGCCGTGCCTGCGGCGTTGCCCCGTTGCGAACAGTCTCCTGAAGCAACGGCACTGCGGCCGCGTCACCGGATTCCACCAGGAATCGCTGAGCTGTCTGACGCTGCCATGCATTTGGGTGTGAGAGCAAAGCAACTTGTGCCGCCAGCTTGCCGTCGACGGGAACGGTTGCGGTCCGTTGATTGTGCCTGCGTGCTGTCATCTTCCAGATGCGGCCGTGACTGTTGCCTTCCATGAGGCCGTACTGCTGCTGCAGGTAGCGAGGGATCGCCGAATAGTCTTCGATGATTTCCCGGTACATATCCACGATATACATGCCGCCGTCCGGGCCTGTCAGCAGGTTGATTGGACGAAACCATTGATCGGTGGAGGACAGAAACTCGGACTGTAGTTCTTCGGGAGCACGGTCCGCACGAAAACGCAGACCATTTCGAGTCATTACCCGACGATGGACAAGGTTTTGCGCGGGATCACATGAGAAGACATTGCCGTGAAAACGCACGGGTAGCAGATCAGCTCGGTACACCATTTGTCCACAGGCGGATGTAAAGAATCCGTTGGGCGACGCTTCACGTGAACCGTAGCGATCGGAATAGTACTTATTCCATTCCTTCTTCTGACTGCGTTCGACGCGCCAGGGATGAGGCTGACTGGTCGGATAGAGCACTCCGTCGCCCGTGGCACTGGCGTTGACTGTTGGAGCGGGAAGATAAGGATTTCTCAGAAGGTATCGTTGAGGAATCGGGATGGCATAGACAGCCGGCGGCGACACAAAGCGGTCTCCCCAATCATTCATGGTCTGACCGTACATGGAGTTGCGCCCGGTGACCGCTTCAATGGCGGAACCGTCCGGTCGAAACCGGAAGTCGGTGGCTCCCAGTGTCACAGGTTCGGTCAGGTGTGGGCCGGTGATGTTTCCGCCTTCCCGTCCGGCGGCCACATAGATCCAGTTGTCGAGGCCCCAGCGAGGATTATTGATGGAACGTTCCAGGATGGTGATCTTGAATCCTGTGAATAGTGTTTCCCGGACGTCCGCTTTGCCATCGCCGTCTCGATCAGCCAGATAGATGATCTCGGGGCGACCAACGGCAATGATCCCGCCTCGGGCAGGGACCAGACCAAAGCAGGGCGGCAGGTCAGTGGCGAACACCGTGGATTCATCCATCCTGCCATCATCGTCGGTGTCCGTGAGCAAACGGATCGAGCCGTAGGTCATTTCCTCGGCAGCAGCTTTCGATTCATCACTGGCATAGATACGCCGAACAACGGTATCCAGTTCACCCGTCTTGTTCAGCTTTTCAACGTCCAGGTGACCTTCGAGGTTGTAGCCGTGGATTTCGGAAACGAACAATCGCCCATGTTCATCCCATGTGATGCACGACGGATCAGACAGCAACGGTTCGGCTGCGACGAGTTCGATGTCCAGGTCATCGGGCAGTTGAAAATGAGTCCCACTTTCCTCGGGAGACTTCGGCTTCGGAGCATCGTCCCGGCGTTTGATCTCATCCGCCGAAAGCGCGGATACGAACACAACCAGCATCAGTGAGGTTGCAACTGAGCGTGGCCAACGAGTGCGGGTAGGGTCTTCGTCCCAGGCGGTCAGCATTGCCTGACTCCGAATACGGCGAGGTAAACGAATGCGAATAGAAGACTTCTACGCTACCAGTTTCATTGCCGAACTCAACAACCGGCAGGCGAACTCTGGGTGGTGACAGCACAGAAACTATCAGTCCGAGGCGTCACGTTGTCTTGCCGTCCGTCTGTTCTCATCGGAACAAACGATCGATTTGAACATTCAGCAGACATTTGTCGCAGATGCTGAGTTCAAGCGTGTCAGCAGGAGTGACCTGCTGGTAGTCACTGTCCGGAAGTTGCAACACCTGCAGTGTGTTTGTTTCCGGATCGAGGATCAGGTACCAGGGCACCGACAGGTCGGCATAGAGTTGTTTCTTGAATGTGAGGTCTCGTTCACGGGTCCCTGGTAAAAGAACCTCCACGACAAGAGCTGGAGTGTCTTCGATGTGCTGTTTCGGAGGTTCGCCACAGACAACAGACAACAGACAACAGACAGGTCGGGCCGGACGACGGTGTCGGTGGAAATGATCCAGTCAACTTCCACGATGACGTTTGCGTCACAGCCCGCAACGTCGATGGCATTTGTCAGTGCCGTTGTGATTCGTCCGAGGACCGTTCCATGCCGACCGAACGGACTGGGCGTCATCGCAACTGCAACTCCGTTCCACAACTCCCAGTCGCCTTCCCACAGTTGGTAGTCATCGACTGTGTAATGAGGAGTGTATTGCGGCGCGGTACTCATATCGGAATCACGACCTGAAGGCTGCAGTGATAATCAAATCATTTTCGAGTCGCCCGTGACAAAGTCCAGATCGCTTAGTTGCCAGCGACGGTGTGTCGGACAGGATGATTATGATTCACAGGATAGGATTCAGCCTGTCGATTTTGTTCATCCTGTCAAAGAACGCTGTGCAATTCGGATGCGAGATGTGTAATCGCTGATTTGGTTTTGTCTCACACGAAGACACAACGGCACGAAGAACTTCCGGCAGGCTTTGAGGCTTCGTACCTTTGTGTGAGATTCTTTCACGTCCCGCAGAATGTCGCCTGCACAATTTCTTCGGGTGCTGGAGCGTTCTCGTATTCAGCGAACTCAGGTTGTTCCTCAAAAGGTTGCCGCAGTCACGTAGGGCCGGTTCCTACCGGCCGATTGCATGTGTTTGGCTATCGTGGCCGGTGGGAACCGGCCCTACGTTGATTCTCCGATTTGTGGGCATATCATCCAGGTATGCCGAATTGGAGACGAGCTGTTGTTCCTGGTGGGACCTACTTCTTTACCGTTGTGACCGATCAACGTCGCCCAATATTCCAGTCTGGGGAAGCGCGGACGATTCTTGGCAAAGTATTTCGGGAATGTCAGCAATCACATCCATTCGAAATGCGTGCGATCGTGTTGCTGCCCGACCATCTTCATGCGATCTGGTGTCTGCCTCCCGGCGATGCGAACTACTCAGGACGCTGGCAGTGGATCAAGACGCAGTTTATTCAGCGGTGGCTTGCAGCAGGTGGTTCAGACTGCGACGTCACGGAGGGCCGTAAGAACGACGGACGCCGGGGCGTCTGGCAGCCGAAGTTCTGGGAACACACAATCGAAGAGGAAGATGACTTTGAACGCCATTTTGATTACATCCACTTCAATCCGGTGAAACATGGGTACGTTCAGTGTCCGGCGGATTGGGAATGGTCGAGTTTCCACCGTTGGGTACGAGCAGGAGTGTATCCAACGAAATGGGCGTGCGGTAATCGGGGCGAGGTTCCCACGTTCGCTCAGATTGAAAACACGGTTGGCGAGTAGGGCCGGTTCCTACCGGCCAGTGTTGTCGTGACAAGGAATGCGGCCGGTGGGAACCGGCCCTACGAGAGGCACAACGATACAAGATGTGTAGTCGTTCAAGATTTCGTGGCAATCATTGGCTACTCCCAGCACGCCAGTGTACGTCGGCCGGTCTATGTCCCGCAGAACGTCGCCCTCACAATCTCTTCTGGTGCAGGAGCGTTTTCGTATTCGGCGAACTCTGGTTGCTCCTCAAAGGGTCTCTGCAAAACTTTGATGAGTCGGTAGAACGGTTCGTAGTCTCCGTTGTTGCCGGCTTGAATGGCTTCTTCGATGCGATGATTGCGAGGAATGAAGATCGGGTTCGTTCGGCGCATGAGTGACACACCTTCTGGATTGTCAACATTGTTCAGACGGGTTCGCCAGTCCTGCAGCCATTCGGTGATTGCCGTCGGTTCATGGAACTGGCTAATCAATTCTGCATCGTCAGTTTCGAGTGCATTGGCCAGATGACGGAATACCAGCGTGAAGTCGGCTTCGTCTTCGGCCATTGCTGCGAGCAGTCTTTGGACTAACGCCCAGTCGTCATCCGTGTCAGTGAATTCCAGACCGATTTTGGCACAGAAGCGGCGTTGGAGTGCCTGGCTGTGAAGCTCCTGGAACTCTTCGAGAGCCGATTGGGCAGCCGTGATTGCTTCATCCTGGTCATCGTTGATCAGTGGCAGGAGTGTCTCGGCGAAGCGGCTGAGATTCCAGAGTCCAATGGGGGCCTGATTGCCGAATGAGTAACGTCCGTGGTGATCGATGGAACTGAACTTCTTTGCCGGGTGGTAGACGTCCATGAAGGCACACGGACCGTAGTCGATGGTTTCCCCCGAAATCGTCATGTTGTCGGTATTCATCACGCCGTGGATGAAACCAAGCTGCATCCAGTGCGCGATGAGTTCAGCTTGTCGCCGGATGACTTGTGTGAGCAATTCAAGATATGGATTGTCATGTTCTTTTGCATCCGGATAGTGGCGGTCGATCGCATAGTCCGCGAGTACTTGCAGGTTTTCGTCGTCCTGTCGAGCGACGAACCATTGAAATGTTCCAATGCGGATATGCGATTGAGCGACTCGCGTGAAAACGCCTCCAGGCATCATACCTTCGCGGACGACTTGTTCGCCGGTGGAAACTGCCGCAAGTGCACGTGTGGTGGGGACCCCCAGAGCGGCCATCGCTTCGGAGACGATGTACTCCCGCAGCACCGGGCCGAGTGCTGATCGGCCGTCGCCTCGGCGTGAAAACGGCGTGGGGCCGGAACCTTTCAACTGGATGTCGCGACGGATACCGTCCTTGCCGACGACTTCTCCCAACAGGATCGCTCGACCGTCACCAAGTTGAGGAGAAAAGCCACCAAACTGATGCCCGGAATATGCCATGGCGAGAGGTTCAGAACCTTCGGCGGTCTGGTTGCCGGCGAGGATGGCGAGGCCGTCCGATGTGCCCAGCTTGCCCACATCAATTCCAAGTTCAGTCGCCAGGTGATGATTGAGTTGAATCATGTGCGGCGCACGGACAGGCGTAGGAGCAACTCGTTTGAAGAAAGCGTCCGGCAGTTGAGCGTAGGTGTTGACGAAGGAAAACGGCATATTGAACATAACAATCCGCTGGTGTGACCGGATGTCTTCGGAGCTACGCAGGTTTGAGGATGCGCAGTTCTGTCGACGCCACGAAGTCTTTCACCTTCGGTCGATAGGCTTCCATGTGAGATGCAGACAGATGGGCTTCCAGTGCGGGAAGCGACTCCCATTTTTCCACGATCGTAATGCGGTCTTGGTGCGTGTGCTGATTCCCGATACTGGTCTCGGCATCAGTCGTCGGGCCATACTCGATACAACCTTCTTCCTTAAGCACAGTGGGGATAATGAGGCCAAACTCCCTGAGAAAATCGTCTCGATGGCCGGGCGTGCAGTGGATAGTGGCAATGACTGTAATCATTTGTATTTGTTCTTTAGGTTCAAGACGGCTTCGATTCAAGAACAGAGAATAGTGAATTGAGGAATAGCGAACAGGGCAGTACACCGTAGTACGCTGCGCGGTGGCCGCGTTGCATCCGAAAAAGCGTTGGATGCAGAGCAGCGATCCTGCCAGTTGCTTATCATTACGCTGGAAGTCTGACTGGCACAACACCGTTCCTCGTATTGAACGACCGCGGGTAATGGAAAACCAAACATCACAAATTGACGAGCAGGGCCGGGTGTGGATCTTTCCGGCGGGGACTCAGGTTGTCACACGCAAAGACGTGCAGGGATCGAACGGGCGGATGATTCATCCGGCAGGAGCAGTCGGTGTCGTTATGAAAGCTCCGGATGATCAACGACATTCGTATCGAGTAAGATTCCTCGACGGCTTTGAGGCGTCTCTTCGTCACGAGCAACTCGTACGACTATCAGAATACACGACGGCCGCACCAGGTGAACTTGCTTCGGCCGGGTTATTTGAGCGAGTGATCTATCGGTGCGTAATTGGCTCACGGGCATACGGACTGGAAGAAGACCATTCGGACACCGACAGACGCGGCATCTATCTGCCATCAGCCGTAAGTCACTGGTCGCTGTACGGCGTTCCCGAACAGCTTGAAGACGATATGACTCAGGAAGTTTACTGGGAACTGCAGAAGTTCATTTCACTGGCACTCAAAGCGAACCCGAATGTCCTGGAATGTCTCTACTCTCCCATTGTGGAAACTGCAACGCCCCTGGCACAGGAGCTGCTGGAGATGAAGGACTGCTTCCTGTCAAAGCTGGTGTTTCAAACATACAGCGGCTACACGACATCTCAGTTTCGAAAGATGCAGGCCGATATTCGCAATCAGGGCCAGGTGAAGTGGAAGCATGTGATGCATCTGATCCGGCTGCTGATTTCCGGGATCCACGTGCTTCGTGAAGGAGTGGTGTCGGTCCGGGTTGACGAACATCGCGATCAGTTGCTGGCGATTCGACGAGGCGAATGGGACTGGGACGCGACGGAAGCCTGGCGTCTGGAACTGCAGGGTCAGTTTCGGAAGGCATTTGCTCAGACGTGTCTTCCCGACCGCCCTGATTATGAACGAGCCAATGAATATCTCATCAAAGCCCGCCGACTGGCGATGGAGGATGGCCTGCCGTGATTGAATTATCACAGTTAAAGACTCACGTTGATCAGCATCCGTTTCCGTTGTTGTTTGCCACTGTCAGCGGTGCGCACTTGTACGGGTTTCCGTCAGAGGATTCAGACTACGACCTGCGAGGAATCCATCTATTGCCACTGGCTGAAGTGGTTGGACTGGACGGTGGTCGTGAAACTGTTGAGAAAGAAGGCGTGTACGATGGGATCGAAATCGACCTGGTCACCCACGATGTCCGCAAGTTCTTCGGGCTGTTGTTGAAGAAGAATGGCTACGTGCTGGAACAGGTATTCTCGCCACTGGTCGTGCATGAATCATCGGAGTTCGAAGAACTGCGAGACATCGCGACTCGATGCATCACGAAACACCATGTTCATCACTACCTTGGGTTCGCTGCAACACAGTGGAGACTGTTCCAAAAGGAACCGACTCCGCGAGTAAAACCTCTGCTGTACGTCTTTCGCGTACTTCTGACCGGCATTCATCTCATGCGCACCGGTCAGGTGCAGGCAAACCTGCGTACGTTGAATGAAACGGCCAGACTTTCGTACGTGGATGATTTGATCCAGCAAAAAACAGAAGGGCCGGAGAAAGCAATTCTGGAAAAGCCGGATCCTGAGTTCTACGAGTCAGAATACGTGCGGCTCGTCGAGGTCCTGAAAGAGTCGTCTGAAGCGTCAACGTTGCCTGGCGTTCCGCGTGCCAAAACGGAACTCAACGATCTTCTCATTCGACTACGAACCGGGAACCTGATGGAGCAATGATCATGATTGAACGGGTCACTGAGGCAAAGAAGGTGTGTTTGCCATTCGTTGTCGGACTGCTGTTGGGCTGCGAGCAGGAACAGCCGAATCCTCCGGTGGCTCATCTTCGTGACATCACCACTGAAACAGAGCAGACGCCAGGGTTCCTGGGTATCACGCTGGTGGATCCGATTGCGGAGACACTTGTCGTGTCAGGATTCGTCCCAGGCAGTCCGGCTGAAACCAGCGGTGTAAGAGTGGGAGACAGGATCCTGCGATTGCATCGCCAAAGAAATCCAACCTTTCAGCAACTGCAGCTGATTGTTTCGGAATTGAAGTCGGGTGACCGTGTGGGAATTCGAGTCGGACGAGAAGACGAAGAACTGGAATACGAAGTTGAGTTAACCAATGCAGCGTTTGTTCAAAGCGCAATGGAAGAACAGGTGGCGCAATAGATCAAGCTGCAGCCGCCGATCATAGTTGAAGACGGGAAATGAGAGATGGCGCGAGCACTTGATGTGATTCTGGTGGTTGATGTGGAATCAACGTGCTGGGAACAAAATCCACCGAAAGGTCAGACGAGTGAAATCATTGAGATCGGATTGTGTCCGGTTGATGTGGAGACTCTGACACGGCTGGAGAAACGCAGCATTCTTGTCAAACCGGTGCTGTCTGAGATCAGTCCGTTCTGCACTGAGCTGACGACACTTACACCCGAGATGTCTGCGACTGCCGATAGCCTCGGCGATGCGGTGAAGACACTCAGGGATGAGTACCACAGTCAGGATCGATTATGGGCCAGCTGGGGCGACTATGATCGCCGACAGTTTGAACGGGTTTGCGAAACGCTGGGTGTCGCTTATCCATTCGGAACCAGTCACCTCAACGTGAAGTCGCTGTTTGCCGCTGCGATCAACAGGAATGAAATGGGGCTCGGAGGAGCCTTTAAACACCTCGGAAACAAGATGGAAGGCACTCATCATCGCGGGGACGATGATGCCTGGAACATTGCTGACATTCTCTGCAAGTTGCTGCGCGGAATGAGAGAAGGAGCCGCCATTTGAACCTGAAGCGACTGTCGTAAGTCGGATGTCAATCAACATCGATGGGGGCTTTCACGGAGACACAAAGCCACGATATTTCGTACACAAACGTCTCGGCCTTGTGTCTTCGTGCCTTTTTGTGAGCGACTGTTTTCCCTCGGTCAATCATCATTGGTGCGGTCAACCTCACAATTCAATCCGCTCGGCCGCCGTGATATAGTGTGGGATTGTACTCAGAGATTTGTTTTTGGTTAGATGAATGAAAATGGTACGTCTTCACGCTTTGTGTGTTATCGCGGCGTTGTCGGTTACGATGGATGCCATGGCGGCAGACAGTATTGAATTTAACCGCGATGTGCGGCCGATTCTGTCTGCGAAGTGCTTTCAGTGTCACGGTCCGGACGAACAGTCCCGCAAAGCTGAACTGCGTCTGGACATTGCCGACACTGCCGAGGGACCGTTTCGCAAACATGGCCAGGGGATCATTCAGCCGGGCCGTGTTGATGCCAGCTTGTTGTGGGAACGCGTCACGACAACAGACGATGGTTCATTGATGCCGCCTGTGGATTCTCACAAAGAAAGACTGTCCGATCGGGAACTCGAAATCATTCGAAAGTGGATCGAGAGTGGTGCGGAATACCAGTCGTTCTGGGCATTTGTTCCACCGAGTCCTCAGGACGCACCAGTCGTCGCAGATGAAGCCTGGAACTTCAACCGTATCGACCGTTTCGTCCGCGCTCGACTGGATCAGCTGGGCCGAACTCCCAAATCTCGTGCCGACAAGCGCACCCTCATCCGTCGTGTCACCTTTGATCTGACCGGCTTGCCGCCCACACTCGATGAAATCGCAGCCTTCGTGGCGGATGATTCTGACGACGCATTCCAGACAGTGGTCGACCGCTTACTGGCAAGTCCTCACTATGGCGAACACATGGCGCGTTACTGGCTGGACGTCGTTCGCTTTGCGGATACCAACGGGATTCATCACGATCACTACCGCGAGATGACGCCTTATCGAGACTGGGTGATCCGAGCCTTCAATGACAATCTTCGATTCGACGACTTCATCCGATACCAGCTTGCAGGCGATCTGTACGAACAATCGTCAATCGATCAGCAGATTGCGTCCGGATTCAATCGCCTTCATCTCGTGATTGATCGGGGCACGGCACTGCCGGAAGAAAGCTTTACGCGCAACGTTGTCGATCGAGTCAACTCCGTTGGCACAGCGTTTCTTGGCATGACCCTGGGATGCGCCGTGTGTCACGACCACAAGTACGACCCCATCACGCAGCGCGATTTCTACCAGTTGTACGCTTTCTTCAACAACATCGATGCGGCCCCGGAAACACCAGGACGCAACATCCACCCGCCCTTCATTCGACTGCCAAGTGAAGAACAGAAACAGCAGCTGCGGGAGCTGGACGCGAAGATTGCAGAAGCGCAGAAACGACTGGCAACAACACAGGATCAGCAGAAACAGACAGATGCCGACGCCGCGTCAACGGAGGAAGCAAAAAAAGCGGCTGCAGCCAGCATTGCATCAGCAAAGCAGCAGATCGAAGCACTCAATCAGCAGAAGAGCGAACTCGACAACATCATTCCCGTTTCACTGGTGATGAAAGAACGCAGCGAGGTGCGTCCGACTCATATCCTGATTCGAGGCGTCTACGATCAGCCAGGTGAACTCGTCGAACGCAACACACCCGACTTCCTGCCACCGATGCAATCGTCCGGTCCGTTGAAGACGCGCATGGATCTTGCCAATTGGTTGACGGACCGGTCGCATCCATTAACTGCACGAGTCACCGTGAATCGATTCTGGCAGCAGTTTTTTGGCGTGGGGCTGGTGAAAACGTCTGAGGACTTCGGAGCACAGGGAGAATGGCCCAGTCATCCGGCGTTGCTGGACGACCTGACGGTGAACTTTGTCGAATCCGGCTGGGATGTCAGACAACTCGTGAAGACGATCGTAATGTCGCAGACCTACCAGCAGTCTTCGATTGCTGCCCGCAACGAATTCCTGGCAGATCCGGAGAATCGTTTGCTGGCACGAGGGTCACGATTTCGGCTGGACGCGGAAGTGATTCGAGACCAAATCCTGGCAACCAGCGGCCTGCTCAATCGCAAGATGTATGGAAAGAGCGTCAAGCCGCCGCAACCACCAAATCTCTGGAAGTCGGTATCGATGGTGTCATCCAGCACGTATTCGTTTGAAGCCGACACAGGCGACAACATCTATCGCCGAAGTCTGTACAGCTTCTGGAAGCGGGCCCTCCCGCCGCCTCAGATGACCATCTTTGATGCTCCAACACGGGAAGCCTGTATTGCTCGGCGAGAACGAACCAACACACCATTGCAGGCGTTGGTTTTGATGAATGAGCCGCAGTATTTCAAGGCGGCTCACCACTTTGCGAACCGCATAGTGAAGCAGATTCCGGACGCGGACGATTCGACTCGCGTTCGTTATGCGTATGAAACAATCACATCCCGTGAGACAGACGGGGAAGAATTCAGCAATCTGTCGAAAGCCATTGATCAGTTTCGGAAGATTTATTCTGCCGACCCAAAGGCGGCTCGGGCTGTAACGGCGGAAGCTGCTGACATGCCCGACACAGAAAGGGTTGAACTGGCGGCGTGGACGATGCTGATTAATTCTCTGTTCAACCTCGATATCACAAAGACGAGGGACTAACACCATGACTACGCTCGAGGAGCACCACTCCATTCAGTCGCGACGTCGATTCCTGAATCGATCCGGGATGGGACTGGGAGCTGCCGTGATGGGCTCTCTGATGTCGAAGCAACTTGCATCGGCTGCCACAGCGGGCCTGCACTTTCCGGCCAAAGCAAAACGCGTGATCTTCTTGTTCATGGCGGGTGCTCCGAGTCAGCTGGACCTGTTTGACTACAAACCGAATCTATACAAAAAGTTCAAACAGCCGCTCTCTGATGAAGTGCGGGCGGGGCAGCGCGTCACCGCGATGACAAAGAACGCAACCAAGCTGATTCAGCCGTCGAAGTTTCAGTTTCAGCAGCGCGGCGAATGCGGCATTCACATGAGTGAACTGCTGCCACACTTGTCAACGGTCGTCGATGACATCTGTCTCATCAAATCGATGCACACGGATGCCATCAACCACGATCCTGGCAAAACTCTGATCTGCACAGGCTCTGAGATTCCCGGCCGCCCAAGTCTCGGCGCGTGGCTCAGCTACGGTCTGGGAAGTATGAACAACAATCTGCCCGATTTTATGGTGCTGAATTCAGCTTTCTGGACGGGCGATAAACGCAATGTGCAGGCATTGTACAGTCGTTTATGGGGAACCGGATTTCTGCCATCAAAACATCAGGGTGTCTCCCTGCAGCCGGCGGGAGATCCGGTTCTGTTTCTTTCGAATCCGGAAGGAGTCACAACCGTCAGCCGACGGCAGATGCTGGATGTCGTCGGACAGTTGAATCGAAAGCACGCGGCAGAATTCAGCGACCCCGAAATTGAAACCACGATCGCTCAGCAGGAACTCGCATTCCGAATGCAGATGTCGGTGCCGGAACTGACGGATATTCGCAACGAACCTCAGCACATTCTGGATCTCTACGGGCCGGAAGTTCATAAGAGCGGTTCGTTTGCCCGGAATTGTCTGCTGGCCAGACGAATGGCGGAACGCGATGTTCGGTTTGTACAACTGTACCATCGTGGCTGGGATCACCACGCCGGTCTGCCGGGCAAGATGGAAGGTCAGTGTTATGACATCGATCAGCCAGCTGCGGCACTGATAAAGGATCTCCAGCAGCGAGGACTCTTCGACGACACCTTACTTGTGTTTGGCGGTGAGTTCGGGCGAACAGTTTACTGTCAGGGCAGGCAGACACGGACCGAATACGGTCGCGACCATCATCCTCGATGTTTCACGGCATGGTTGGCCGGAGGAGGAATCAAAGGGGGAATCATTCACGGCCAGACGGATGAATACAGTTACAATATCGCCGACAAAGATGGTCAGCCAACGACTCGTTTTGAAGATGGAGCTGTTCACGTCCGGGATCTCAACGCCACAATCCTTCATCAGCTGGGTATCGATCACCGTCGGCTTAGTTTCCCATTCCAGGGACTGGATCAGACACTCACCGGTGTAGAAGAAGCGCACGTTGTCCGTTCGATTCTGTCATAGCACGAAGAACTCCTCTTTATCTCTACGTCCCCTAGTCCGCCTGAGGCCACTGGATCTCAGCACAGCATGTCCCTGCGGAGTTCCGATTTCGAGCTCCTGCAACTGTTGCACAACGTATGGATCCGTTCAACGAATACCAACTGGCAATAACTCGACGACAACTGCTGACGTCTGCTGGTACGGGGCTGGGTACTGCAGCTCTTTCGAGGTTGCTTGTCGAATCATCTTCAGCAGACGAAGCAGCCACGAACATGATCGGTGGCCTGGCCCAGCTGCCACATCTGCCTCCTCGCATCAGGAACGTCATCTATTTGTTTCAGAACGGCGGGCCAACTCATGTGGATCTGTTCGACCACAAACCGAAGCTAAGCGAACTACACGGGCAGCCGATTCCGGAGGGGTTCGTCAACGGTAAACGTTTCAGCACGATGACAGGCAACGCCGATGGAAAACTCGTTCTGGCACCCGTCGAAGCATTTGCACAGCATGGTGACTGCGGAGCCACTGTCAGTCGGCTGATGCCTCACACAGCCAGGATTGTCGACAAGCTGTGCTTCATCAAGAGCGTCCATACAGACGCCGTGAATCATGCTCCTGCGATTTCCTACATCCTGAGTGGTGCTGAAATCCCTGGCCGACCGACGATCGGAGCCTGGTTGAATTATGGTCTCGGCAATGAAGCGGACGACCTGCCGGCGTTTGTGGTGATGACATCAGTGAGCAAAGGGACAACGTGCGGGCAGATCTTTTATGACTTCTACTGGGGCAACGGCTTTCTGCCTTCTCAATATCAGGGCGTCAGGTTCCGCAGTGGAGGCGATCCGGTGTTGTACCTGTCGAACCCCGATGGAATGACACGGCAGATGCGGCGCGGGTGGCTGGACGACATTGCGAAAGTCAATCAGCTCCGTCAGCAGCAGACCGGTGACCCGGAAATTGCCACTCGGATCGCTCAGTATGAAATGGCATTCAGGATGCAGACCAGCGTCCCGGAACTCACCGACATCAGCCAGGAAACCCAGGCCACTCTGCAGATGTACGGGCCGCAGGTGACCGAACGCGGAACATTCGCTCACAACTGCCTGCAGGCCAGGCGACTTGTTGAACGCGGCACACGATTCGTTCAGGTGATGCACGCCGGCTGGGATCAGCACAACAGCCTGACCACAGAACTGTACACTCAGTGTGAGGACACAGATCAGCCTTCTGCTGCGCTCGTGCGCGATCTGGAACAACGCGGGCTGTTAGACGAAACGCTGGTCATCTGGGGCGGCGAATTCGGACGCACGCCGTTTCTTCAGGGCGACCTCAACAATCGAGTCCGCTGGGGGCGCGATCATCATCCGTACGCATTCACACTATGGATGGCCGGTGGAGGAATCAAAGCAGGAACAACATACGGCGAATCCGATGAACTGGGCTTCAACGTCGCGGCAGATGGAGTCCACGTTCACGACTTTCAGGCAACACTGATGCACCTGCTGGGAATTGACCATGAACGCTTCACCTATCGCTTCCAGGGCCGTCAGTTCCGTCTGACAGACGTGCATGGACAAGTTGTTCATGGTGTGCTGAGCTAAGAACGCTCAATCATTCAATTCCAGAATCGCTTCGATTTCGACGGCAATGTTGCCCGGAAGTGAACCCATGCCGACGGCGCTGCGTGCCGCTCGACCGTTTTCTCCCCAGATTTCGACCATCAGATCGCTGAATCCGTTGATAACTTTGGGATGGTTTTCGAAATCAGCCGTCGAATTCACCATTCCCAGAACCTTCACGATCCGCTTCACACGATCAAGACTGCCCAGCTGAGCGCGAATCGTGGCCAGCATGGTGAGTCCCACGACACGAGCGGCCTCAATGCCCTGCTCTTCTGACAGGTCAGCTCCCACTCGACCCTTAATCATCGTTCCGTCCATCTGAACGGGGCCATGCCCGGACACATAAGCCATGTTCCCGGTCACCAGCACCGGACTGTAGGTTCCTCCCGGTCCCGGTGGTTCCGGAAGGTGCAAGCCTAAGTCTGAAATACGCTGTTCAATGCTCATGAAACATTCACCTCTATTCCGAACGGATGACGGTCAGTCCCGCTGCACGTTTTGTGCGAAATGACGACAGAAATCCGAGAATCCGTCATCCACTGTGCCGCCTGACCCGTTGTTGTCCGGGTGATCGTATCGACTCCCGTGGACTGTGCAACAGGTCAGAAGGATCTCAACGGGCACGGTAAGTCGGTCGGTCGCGACAATTGCAGATCAGGACAGTCCTTTCCTACAATTGAGGGACGTTCCACAGAGACGGTTTTCGACATCCCCCATGCGCACAGATTCATGATCCATCCCGACTCAATACTGGTACTCGCTCAAGGCATTAATCCGAGCAACATTCTGCTGTATGGCGTCATCCTCATTTTCGGGCTGTTCCTGCTCATCTTTGTGGCGATGTTCATTCCTCTGTTTCCGCTTTGGGTTCGAGCGTTCACCTCGGGGGCGTCCGTCAATCCGCTGCAGATGATTGGTGAGAAACTCAAGAAGGTGAACCCCACCGTCATCGTGGATGCACAGGTCATGGCTGTTCAGGCCGGCCTGACGGGGATCACGACCAATGCGTTGGAGTCACACTACCTGGCTGGTGGAAACGTTCCAATTGTAATTCGAGCTCTGGTGGCTGCTCAGAAAGCCAGTATCGAACTCGACTGGAACACAGCAGCCGCTATCGACCTGGCCGGACGAAACGTTCTGGAAGCGGTGCAAACCAGCGTGAAGACCAAGGTCATCGACTGCCCGGACCCTTCGCGGCATGGTCGCAAGACACTGGACGGTGTCGCCCGCGACGGAATCCAGCTCAAAGCTCGGGCCCGCGTCACCGTACGAACGAATCTCAGCCAACTCGTCGGTGGTGCCACCGAAGAAACCATCATCGCTCGTGTGGGCGAAGGAATCGTTTCCGCAATCGGATCCTGTGCGACTCATAAGGAAGTACTTGCTAATCCCATGCTGATCGCTCAGACGGTGCTGAACAAGGGGCTCGATTCGCACACGGCGTACGAAATCGTGTCGATCGACATCGCTGATATTGACGTGGGTGACAACGTGGGAGCTCGATTGCAGGCCGATCAGGCAGAAGCCGACGTGCGGATTGCACGAGCCAAAGCAGAAGAGCGTCGTGCCAAAGCGGTTGCACAGGAACAGGAAATGTGTGCTCGCACGCAGGAAAACCAGGCTCAGGTCGTATTGGCCGAAGCTGAAATTCCTCGTGCGCTGGCAGAAGCCTATCGAGGCGGCGCATTGCGAGCCACGGACAAGTAGGCGGGATATTCTGCAGTAACGGCCTCAATGTCGCCCGTTACCACCTTGCTGGATTCCCGAACTCGCCTGGTCGGAAGAACCACACCATCAACTCCGCAGCAATGGCGCTATTTCAGCAGTCAGCTGTTGTAGATAAGGGGAATTGCTCCAGGATTCCTGAACGCGGCCAAACAACCGTCGCCGCCAAACCACACGTTGAGATAACTCATACGCCACCCTAGAATGAATACATGAATCTGCGGCCAGTCACGCAACGCCCTTTGGAGCCGGATATGAACGATCTGATTCACATCGATCTGACGGAACATGAACGAGACATCCTCCTGAAGGGCCTGCGGTTTGTGCGGAATTCGATCAAGCTGGAGACTCGTGAGCCGTCTGCCCAGGATGAACTACGCCGGAACGGATTACTCGACGAAGTTCAGATCCTGGCACAGCGTCTCGAGGCCAGTGGCACACCGGCGACAAACAATATCTAGACTTCCTGCTCAGGACCACCACCGCGCACTTCGCCCTGTTCGAAGTGCGTTTTTTGTTGGCTGTCCCACTCCATGAAATACCACCTCGTTTGCCTTGAAGCAGTTGTTCACAATCCGGCTCCACATGTCGTTACATCTGCTGCGATCGAAGAACAGCTCAAACCGGTCTACGAACGCCTGAGCCTTCCAGCCGGACGACTCGAACTGATGACCGGAATCCAGGAACGGCGGTTCTACGACCGAGGCACCCTGCCCGGCCAGATCAGCGTAAACACAGCTCGAATGGCGGTCGAACGTTCCGGAATTGCTCCCGAACGATTCGGCGCGTTGCTTCACGGTTCCGTCTGCCGTGACAGCATGGAACCCGCCACGGCGGCAGGAGTTCACTCAGGCAGTGGGCTGCCGGATGACGCTCTTGTGCTGGACGTCAGCAACGCCTGTCTGGGCCTGCTGAGCGGTATGCTGCACGTCGCCGACATGATTGAACTCGGCCGTATTCAGGCAGGTGTCATCGTCGGAACGGAAACCGGGCGGCCGCTGGTCGAAGGAACAATCGCCAGCCTGATTGCCGATGAATCACTGACGCGCAAATCGATCAAGCCGGCTTTTGCGTCACTCACCGTTGGATCGGGTTCTGCCGCGATTGTCCTTTGTCACCGTGACCTGAGCCGCACACAGCATCGCTTACGGGGAGGGTCGTTCCTGTCGGATACCAGCGCCCATCACCTGTGTGCCGGTGGAGTGGATTCCGAAGAACACGGTGACAGTCGGCCTCGCATGGAAACCGATTCCGAAGCCCTGCTCCATGCCGGAATTGCCCTGGCAGAAAGAAACTGGGAGCGAACGAAGGACATTCTTGGCTGGACAAACGATGATCCGGATCGCATCTTCACTCATCAGGTCGGCAGACAACATCGCACCATGCTGATGGAGCGACTGAAACTCAACCCGGCTCTCGATTTCCCGACGGTCGAACGATTTGGCAACACGGGTGCAGTGGCTCTACCGATGGCGCTGGCAATGGGACTGGAACAGGATCCTCCTTCAGCAGGCACCAGACTGGCGTTACTTGGAATCGGCAGCGGACTGAACTCCGTCATGCTGGGAATTGAATGTGGAGCGATCAGCTCCAGCGCAGGCAGACCATGACACAACAGGCAATCATTGACGACACATTCGCCGAAGCGTTTCCGATGATAGCCACTCGGCTGATCATCACCGCGCATGACATGGATCTTGCCGCTCATGCCGCACTCGAATTCTGCGGCAACGCCTCCAGCGTGATTGGCTGTGACGCCGAAGCGGGCATCGAATACTTTGTCGAAGAGGCCGACAGTCCCGATGGGCGGCCTGGAATCGCAGTGCTGGCATTTGCGTTTAACAGGAAGTCACTGCAAAAAGCGGTCACCAATCGCATCGGTCAGAACGTACTCACCTGTCCCACGACTGCCTGCTATGCGGGAATTATCAGCGACAACAAAGACGATCGAATTCGAGTCGGAGGGCAACTGCGTTACTTCGGTGATGGGTTTCAAAGCTCGAAGAAGCTGGGCTCGCAGCGCTACTGGCGGATCCCCGTGATGGACGGCGAGTTTCTTTGTGAAGATGACTTCGGAACAGTGAAAGGAATCGGAGGAGGCAACCTGCTCATCTGCGGACGATCCCAGGCGGAAGCCCTCATCGCCACACGCAGGGCAGTCCGGGAAATCTCAGACGTTCGCGACGTGATCCTGCCGTTTCCATCCGGCTTCGTTCGGAGTGGCTCCAAGGTGGGCTCGCGATACCCGGACCTCAAAGCGAGCACCAACGACAAATGGTGTCCGACCTTAACGGCTCAGACGGACACCGAACTGCAACCCAACGAACGAGCTGTTTACGAAATCGTGATCGACGGGCTGAATGCCGCTGCCGTGGCCAAAGCCATGCAAATCGGCCTCGATGCCGTTGCTTCCTCAGACGGCATACTGCGAGTTTCGGCTGGCAACTATGGCGGAAAACTTGGACCTCACCATTTCCACCTGCACAAACTCCACGAGATGGTCTGACAACCGCAATTGCTCCGAGCTGCCTCACCGATACAATGTGACTCTGGCCGTTCCTGCTGCACAAAGATCCCACCATGCCCGCCAAACGTTTCCTGCTCAATCCGTCTCGCACTGCCAAGCAGGGAGTTGGCATCAACGTGGGGAAATTCACGGAGGAGTATGAACGGGCTGTCAGCACAATGACGATGCATCCTGATGACATGGCAGCGATTGGTGCGTCCGATGGTGACACCTGCCGAGTGTCCACCGAACAAGGTGAAACGACTTTCACCTGTACATCTGGCAAGGTCCCCGAAGGCATGATCTTCGTCCCGTACGGCCCGGCCACGTGTCAGCTGATGGGAGGCGGAACAGACGGAACCGGAATGCCTCTGTCCAAAGGCTGGGAAGTTGAAGTGGAACCAATTGCATCGTCGGACTCGTCCTGAATAATGACGATTGATTTTCTTAGCGCATCGCGAGTCGAATTTTATGTCCAAAATTGATCCTCAAGACCTCATTGGCCCGGACTCACCTCATTTTTCCGGCGAACAGCAGGAAGACGTCCTCCCCTGGGAGGAAATCGATGCCGGGCGGTTCATGCCGCGACGTGTTCGTGGGAGCTACCAGGGCCGAGCCCTTGGCTGAACGTTTCTCATTCCGCCGTCCGGTTCGGATGGCACTGCCTCCAACGATCAGACTGGCACTTCGTGCCAAGAAGAATCATGACACTCAACGTCATTAAGAATGCCACATGCACCTTCTGTGGCTGTGTGTGCGATGACATCGAACTGCATCACGACGAAACACGAATCCACGACGCGAAGAAAGCATGCGTCCTGGGCACCGCTTGGTTTCTCAACCACACCGCCGAACACAAATATCCGGATGCCTTGATCGACGGCAAAGAAGCGACCGTCGAAGAAGCCATCGAGGCGGCCGCGACATTTCTTCACGAAGCCGATATGCCGCTCGTGTACGGGATGAGTAACACCACCTGCGAGGCTCAAAAAGAATGCGTCGCCCTGGCGGATCAGCTGGGAGGGCTGCTGGACAGTCACACATCGTTGTGACACGGTCCCACTGAAATCGCTGCCCAGTTGGGCGGCAAGGTCACATGCACACTCGGTGAAGTGAAGAACCGAGCGGATTTTATTGTGTACTGGGGTGGAAACCCGGCGGAATGTCATCCTCGACATTTCACCAAGTACACGCTGATGCAGAAAAGCAAGTTCCTGCCCAAAGGACGCAAGGACCGCACGATGGTGCTGGTCGATATTCGCGAAACCAAAAGCTCCAAAGCCGCCGACATCTTTCTGCAGGTCAAACCGGGCAAGGATTTTGAATTAATCACAATCCTGCGCGCGATGATCAAGGACCAGCCGGTCAATCGTGCGATGGTGGCCGAAACGGGAGTCTCACTGGAAGCCCTGCAGGATCTGGTTCAGCGAATGAAGTCGTGCAAGTTCGGTTGCATGTTCTTTGGCATGGGTCTCTCGATGACTCGCGGCAAGCACATGAATTCCGCCGCCCTGCTGACTCTGGCTGCAGAAATGAATGCCTTTACCAAATTTGTGGCGATGCCAATGCGAGGCCACGGCAATGTCACGGGAGCTGATGTCATCATGAGATGGCAGACGGGTTACCCGTTCGGCATCACATTCAACCGAGGCTACCCGCGGTACAATCCAGGTGAATTCTCCACGGTGGATGTACTGGTGCGAGGCGATACAGACGCGGCGTTTATCATTGGAGCGGATCCTGGAGCCACGATGCCTCAGCCGGCCATCGATCATCTGGCTCGGATTCCAACCATTGTGCTGGATCCGCACGTCACGCACACCAGTAAACTGGCAAGAGTGCACATCACAACAGCCCCTGCCGGGATTGCGGCTCCCGGAACCGGTTACCGCATGGATGAACTTCCACTGCCGCTGAAACCCGCGTTAAAATCTCCGTATCCCACTGACGAAGAAGTCGTCCGTCGCATTCGCGAAGCCATCGAAACCAAACCGTTCTGGATCCCCGAAGACAGCGAACAAACAACACTCGCCCAGGTGTGACTCACAAGTCTGGCTGAGCCAGCCATTGTAGAATTCTACGAATGCTGGCGTGCTGTGTGCCACTGGCTCTGCCAGTGCCGTGAAGTGTCCAGAACACTGGCAAAGCCAGTGGCACACTTCGAACGACGTTGTCTGCTGAGTTTGAAGAACGTTCAAAAGAGGCGAACCATGCTTCGCATCACCGGCGGAAAGGTTTACGACCCCGCCAACGGTATCAACGGCGAAATCCGTGACCTGTATGTCCAGGACGGCCGCTTCGTTGCATCCGGCAACGGTGGGGGGACCATCGATGCCACGGGAATGATCATCTTCCCCGGCGGTGTCGACGTGCATACTCATGTGGCCGGAGGAGCGATCAATTTTGCTCGAGCCATGACGCCGGAGGATCACCGTCGCACTCAGGCATTCATCCGCACGAAGTCACGACGCTCCGGGCTGGGAGGAATGGCACCCACGACCTTTGCCACCGGCTACCTCTACGCGGGAATGGGCTTCACCACGGTCAATGAAGCTGCCGTGCCGGTTCTTTCCGCTCGCCACACGCACGAAGAGATGGCCGATATCCCCATCGTCGACAAGTCTTCGCTGACGTTGATGGCGAACAACGAAATCATGCTCAACCTGCTGGAAGACGGGGAATACGAACGAGCAAAGAACGTCATGGCCTGGTACCTGTGGGCCGCCAAGTCTTACGGCGTCAAGGCCGTGAATTCCGGAGGAGTCGCCGCGTGGAAATGGGGCAAAGACGCCAAGCAGCTCACTGATTCCATCGAAGGCTACAGCAATCTCACACCAGGCAACATCATCACATCACTGGCCCGCATGTGTGAGGAACTACAGCTGCCTCATCCCCTCCACCTGCACTGCAACAACCTGGGTGCTCCCGGAAATATTTCCACAACACTGGACACCCTCCAGCACTTGGAAGGTCATCGAGCTCACATTGCACATTCTCAGTATCACGCTTACGGCGGCGACGACTGGGACACGATGCAATCCAATACAAACGAACTGGCGGACTACTTCAACACTCATAAGAACGTGACGACGGATGCAGGAGCCGTGCTGTTTGGTGACACCGTTACGATCACCGCCGACGGTCCATGGCAACACCTGCTGTACAAGCTCACCGGACGCAAGTGGGGTAACCTGGATGTTGAAAACGAAACCGGCTGCGGAATCGTGCCGTACACGTATCGTCCGAGCAACCTGGTAAATGCCGTTCAGTGGGCGTCCGGCCTGGAATTGCTGCTGCTGATCGAAGATCCGTGGCAGGTCTTCCTGTCGACCGATCATCCCAACGGTGGCTGCTTCTGGCGATACCCGGAAATCATCGAACTGCTCATGTGCGCCGATCACCGAGTAGAGTGTCTCAAGAAGCTCCCGGATCAGATCAAGAAACGTATCCGGCTGCCGGAAATCACTCGAGAATACACTCTGTATGAAATCGCCACCGCCATGTCGGCCGGTCCCGCTCGAGCACTCGGCCTGAAGAACAAAGGCAACCTGGGCGTAGGTTGCGATGCAGATATCGTGATCTACGAAGAGGACGACAGCGTCGTTAGGATGTTTGGCCATCCTCGCTACGTAATTAAAGCGGGTGAAGTCGTCATCGACGAAGGCGACATTCGTGAGACTCCACAGGGCCGCGAGTACATCGTCAACCCCAACTACGATCCGTCCACCGACGACTTCATCAAGCCCCTGTTTGAAGATTGTTACACGATGTCATTCGAGAATTACCCCGTGGAACTGGAACGCATCGAAGGTGCGGACGTCCGGCAGTGTGGTGAAGCCGAATGAGCATCAAACTGACACTCAAGGAAACGCCAACCGTTCCGCTGGAAGCAGAAGTTCTGTCACCGTCGCATCTGGCTGAGTTGTCTCATTCCGAAATCTGCGGTCTGCGACTGTATCACGGCAAGCGACAGATGCGTGTTGATGATTTCTTCGATGTCGAAGGCGAACGCAGCGATCAGGTCGAGATCCACGGCGATCTGCGTCGAGTCCGCCTGCTCGGACGAGCGATGACTCGAGGCCACTTATCGATTCATGGCAGTGTCGGCATGCACCTGGGGGCTCACATGAAAGGCGGTCGCATCGACGTTTACGGCGATGCAAGCGACTGGATTGGGGCCGAAATGACGAACGGTTTCATCCACGTGCATGGTAACGGTGGCGGGCAGATCGGCGGAGGTTATCGCGGCAGCCTGCGAGGCATGAAGAACGGCACGATTGTTGTCGATGGAACGGCAGGTCTGGAAGTTGGCCTCCGTATGCGACGCGGCACGATTGTCATTGGTGGAATAGTCAAGGACTTCTGCGGCCTGCAGATGAAAGGTGGCACGATCGTGCTGCAAAGTGGAGCCGAGATCCGGACCGGAGCATGGATGAATCGCGGAACGATTATTTCGCTGGTCCCCCTGCAACTCATGCCCACCTTCCAGTTATCGTGTTACTACAACCCGACCTTTCTGAATGTCTATGGGCGGTACCTCATGACAATGGGTATCCGGCTTCCCTGGAGTGCACAGGACGGATCCTGGGCCCGCTACTACGGCGATTGTTCCGTACCGGGCAAAGGCGAGATATTCATCTGGAACCCGCACGGCAACTGATCGATCTACCACGGACCAATCAGTAGAAGCAAGTTGTACACGCGGCCTTCGTCGAGAATAGTCCCGTCGTCTGACAGCGACCACTCGTGCTGTTCAGCCAGTTCTTCTCGGAAGTCGCCAGTGCGAAGATTCAGTGAACAAAGTGTACGGCTACCTGCAACAACCCGAACTTTGTCACCGTTGTCTCGGAATCTGACTGACACGTCCGCTGGCCCGGCATGATATTGCTGCACCCACAGTTCCTGGCGCATTCCAGTCTGGTCGATCCAGACAAGCTGGTCTTCCGTTTCACGACCGACTGGTCGTGACCGATACCAGACCGTATGGCCATTCGGCAACTGTCCGCCGACCTGTGGCCCCCACGGACCGGTAAACATCGCCACGCAGCCGATCGTCTTCAGGCACAACCAGGCAACAAACAGCAGATACATTGTGTTGAAAACACCGTAACGGTTCCACCGACCGGAATTCTGCTTCGCAGCTGTTGGATGTAATGCATGGTTTTCCGATTCTTCGCGCATTGGTCATCTCGCTGTGAAACAACAGAGTGACCACGCACGAAAGCAGATTTGTCTGAAATTCTCAGAACAACAGACTACGCCACTTTGCGAAGTTCTTCGTGAGTCTGTTCGTACGTCTGACGCGATTTCGCCATCTCTGCGGCTGCATAGTAATTGCCAAGAGCAGTCGCTGTCTTCTGATATAACTCGGACAGGCTTTCACGTTCTGATTCTGCCAGATGCATAAAAACTTCTTCATCTCCGCAGTCGTAGCACAGTAATTCCACGCCGTTGATGTGAGGGTGCTGAGCGGCCAGAGTTTCGTAATCGCCCTGCTGATAGCACACCGCTGCCCAGCCCAGCCACGGCATTGCCCAGCTGCTGTTGAGCTGAGTTGCTTCTTCAAAAAAGCGTCGTGCTTCGCTGAGATCTCCAACGGCCAGCGCCGCCAGGCCTTCCATTGCGACCCCCAGCACATTTCCGGTCAGTTCTGCGCAGAACGTCGCTGCCTGTTCCTGGCAGTCTTCGTCGGCATTACGGATGTCTTCCACAAGATCATCGAAACTCTGCAACTGTTCCATGGAATCGCCGAGGCCGGCGAGTTCGAGAAACGCAGCCACCGTTGGACGATGTGGAAACGGAGGAGGAATCACACCTTCCAGAGCATCATCAACATGACTATCGATGAGCTTCAGCGTCTTCACATGTTGATCGTCCCGCCACGCTTCCTGCTTCTGCTGCTTCCGAGCCCCCATCAAAGGCTGGGTAATCCCGAGAACTGCGGCCGCTCCTGCAGCGAGCCCGGCAAGAATCACATCGTCCGCATAGAACCACGCTGCCAAACCAGCGGCAGCAATCAACGATTGAAGTAGTGCAAACAGCCAGATTTTCACAGCAGCCTCCGTGCGCCTGATTACCGATAGGATGTGCATCGGCACATACTGCCGCTGACCTCGACGAAAAGGCGACAGAACCGTTGCAGCATTCATATCTATCGGCCACTGCGTCCAGTCAGGCCTTCATCACTCTTTCTAAATCCACCAAGCGGGGCCCGGATACCCTTATCGTTGGAACAATCCTCAGAGCAAAAAGGATCTCAGGAAAAATCGTCCTGCCCGGTCGGATCGTCTGAAGCTGGTGTATCTTCCGATCCAGTACTCTCGTAGTCAGATGCTACTGATGCTGTCGAAATGAATGCTGATGTCACTGCACCAAACACCTCAAACTTCATCCTCATTGTACCGGTCGAATGAGCAGGCAGTTTCAGAGTCAGGCCATGAATATGTCGAGGTGGGACCACCCAGGTCTCCGAGTCCATTTGCCACCCATGGTTCAGCGTTGCACCGACGGGGATGCCGGATACCAGGACGGTTTCTGCGTTGTCCAGTTCTGGTAGTTTTGCAGGCAAATCAATGGCAACCTCGACTCGTTCGTCTGATGTCTCCGACGCGGCGAGCTCGCTGAAGTCCGCTGGAACGAACTGAACGTCAACATCCCCCAACAACAAAGTTGTTACATCCTGATCGGAAATCTGCAGACGATCCATCTCGTTCCCCTGCAGGATGATTTCCCTGCCATCCAATTCGATCTGATCTAACTGCAGGTCCGTGACATCCAGTATGGGACCAGAATCAGAAACAGTGTTCTTTGCGCCGGACAATGCTCGCGGATCCTCATCAATGAAGCCTTCAAGGCTCTTTACGATCTCAGATTCACCTGCCACCTCAGGGTCGTTGGTTACGCCGTCGGGGTCGTCGACATACCCAACATCAGCCGCAGCGATATCGACCTGCACGGATGCAGTCGACACGGCTGTATCCCCGGAATCTGACTCTACACTGATGGCATCAACTTCCAGTGTGAACGCGCCGCTGAACCCAAGCGGGGTGGTGAACGAAAGTGAGTCGAGCTGATCGGCTGTCAGTGTCCACGTCCCGTCTTCATTCGCCGTACCAACAGACACTTGTGTGCCATCCGGCAACCCTCGGAGCACAATCGTCAGTGACTCCGACCCATCAACATCCACCAACTCTGCTGAGAGTGGCAGTGACGTCACGGTTCCTTCCAGTCCCTCAATGACCTGATTCTCAACATCTTCTCCAACAGTCAAAACGGCTGCATCTGCAACGCACGTCACTTCCACATACACGTCCTGAGTCACCGTTGTTGCATCGCCAGACGATTCCGTACTTGTGGCTCGCACTTCCAGATCGAAATCAGCATCCGAGTTCGACGCCGGTGTCAGTTCCAGATTCGCAAGATCCCAGCCACTCACATCCACGGCGTCAGCACCGGCCACCACCGTGTTCACTCCGTCGCTAAACGTTGTGCCTGCTGGAGCATTCGCGATCTCAACCGTCAGAGATTCCGAACCGTCCACATCCGCCAGTGAAGCAGCAATCGGCAGACCAACTGAACTGTCTTCCGCCACAGTCACACTCGACGATACGGTCAGGGCGGCCGCATCAGCAACGCCCGTCACTTCGATCTCAACGGTCCCCGGTTCCAGCGACCAAACCGTGCCATCCGATGCACTGTACTCAAATTGTACAGTTCCACTGGCATTGGCCGCCCCGGTGAACTCGAGAGCACCTTCAGCGACATCCTCGGCAGAAATCTCCTGACCCTCAACCACGGCATGACCGTTGAGCGTCAGAATTCCGTTCTCCGGCAGGCTGTCAATGCGATAGGACTCAATCTGATCACCATAATCCTGGTCCGATCCGGACAGGCTGATGGAAACACGACCGTCTTCGCCCACTCGCACAGCAACATCGTCCGGCTCCGGCGCCCGATTCAGGTCAAACGTCTGGTCAGCGAACTGAAGCTGCTCAACATTCCGAAGGGTGTCCTCGCCATCCTGCCCCTGAGTGTCCCTGATAGTCCATGTCCCATCTTCGTTCTCGGTAATCTCATAGTCATCTCGGTTGCCCTGATACCGTGCGACATCATTATCCGCACCTCCATCCAGCGTGTCATTGCCCTGACCTCCTTCCAGAATGTCATCTCCGGCACCACCGCTCAGTTGATCGTCTCCCCAATTGCCCTGTAATGTGTTGCTCTCGGCGTCGCCGATAATCGTATCATTGCGATAGCTTCCCTCGACGTTCTCGACGTTCTCAATCGTATCATCGCCACCGGCACCGCTTGATGTTCCAGCAGCGAGATCCACGTTGACCCCGTCCAATGACGTTGACCAGGCGTCAGCAAACGACACTGTATCGATCCCAGATCCGCCATCGATAACGTCGTCACCGGCACCACCGAGCAGTTTGTCATTGCCGTCGCCGCCCGACAGACTGTCGTCACCATAGCCGCCGGACAACTGATTGTTCCCAGCATCACCTCGAATCGTGTCTGCACCATAGGAACCGTAGACGTTCTCAACTTTCTGAATGCTATCCGTCCCCTGGTCAGCAATCGCTGTTCCGGCTTCCAGATCGACATCGACGCCACCAAATCCTGCGTCCGCGAAGTAGGCAGTGTCTATCCCATCCCCGCCATCGATGGCATCGTCTCCACTCCCTGAGATCAGTAAATCCTCTCCGGAACCGCCTGACATCACGTCGCTTCCTGCGCCACCGATCAGGTAGTCATTGCCATCACCACCACTTAGCGTGTTGTTCCCCTGGTGACCAAAGATCCAGTCATCGCCGGAACCGCCCTGGATCGAGTCATCGCCACCACCGCCGCGGATCCAGACACTCTCCTTCGTACCTTCCGCTGTGATCTTGTGGTCGTCCGTCGTGCTGTAAAGATCAACACGCTCCACATCCGAACTCGTCATGTCCAGAGAGATCGAGCCACTCCCCGCACTCGCCGTCACGCTGTCGTAGCCCTCACCGCCGTCTACCTTGTCCGCACCGTCGATGTGCAGCCGGTCATCACCTGCGCCGCCTGAAAGAACGTCCGCACCGTGACGCAGCGAAATGTCTCAGTTGCGGCATCAATCACCGGTTCGACAGAAATGACGCGTGCTTTAAGCAGTTGATTGACAGGAGCTGAAGCAGACACAAACACTTCCTGTCCGGGACTTACATCATCGAACCACTCGAACGGAGCGAACAGGACAGCTCGCAGACGAGTCAGATCTGCAATCCGCAGGACGGGTACCCCCTGAGCCACAGCGTTTCCGACCTGTTGATCAATGCGTAAGACTTCTCCATCGAATGCGGCGACAAGTGAGTGAGCATGGAGCCGAGCTTTCTCCAGTTCGAGTTCCATCTGCCGTTGGCGGCACTCTTCGGTAGCTCGCAGGACACGTGCTTCCGCCAACTCACATTCCGATTCAATACGATCATTCTCCGCAGCAGAAACTGCACCCCGAGCGAGAGCCTTCCTCATCCGACCCAGAAGTCGCCGTGCCTGACGGAGTTCTCCATTCGCTATTGCAAGATTTGCGTCACACTCTGCCGCAACTCGCGCAACATTCACCTGTGCCTGAGGTATGCAGTCGTTGATACGGGCCAACAACTGGCCAGCCATGACTGCGTCGCCTTCCTGAACAAAGAGTCGTGCGACGTCTCCATCAACCTGCGCAGCAACGTCGGCAGACTGAATTGGTGCGACGATTGACGGCAGGCTCTTTGCCGTCGGTTGGGTCAAGCGACCACTGTGACCAGGAACAGCGACAGCTGCCAGCAACGTCAGTGCGGCGCCAGATCGTAATGAACTCATCTCTTAATTCCTCCAACACGATTCCGGAGGCTCAGCACAGAGCCAACACACCGAAAATCGAGTCAACTTTGTCATATTCAGGAAGTCACTTTGCCATCAGAAACGAATCACGTATTCGGCAACAGGACCGCATGATTGAGAATCCGATCGGTGGACGTTCTACTTCCAGTTTTACGACCGCACGGACACCATCACAGATCGACGCATCCAGTTCGTCTTCCAGTAGCACTCGAAATCCAAACCATCCGAGGTCAGATTCCTCTGACTCCGCATGAACTTCCACCGGGCCGCCCACATTGGAAGTCAGAGACTCTTCACGAATTGTCTTTCGCGCCGCTGGCGATATCTCAAGCAGGACACCACGATAGGAGCGCCCTGCGCTGCCTTCGGGCCACACATGCACACGATCACCGGGTTTCGGCAGTCCGGCGACAGCTTCTTCTTCACTAATCACGGCATCTACGATACGTCGTCCGTGTCCGATCACTGCAAGAGTATCGCCCTTGCGAACCCAGCATCCGGGCGTCCTGAGAATCGGAGCAGCAAAGACCCTTCCATAGACTGGAGATACAGCGGTCATCGCCTGCTGGTCTCTGCAGACCTGCTGATGCTGCGACCGAACCTGAGTCAGAGAATGCAGGACTGTCACATAGTGCGCCGGCTCTTCACTCATCATGGCCTTAGCTTCGAGTTCGGCATCGTCCATTAAAGCCGTCAGCCGTTGGGCCTCCGTATCAAGTGCTTCGGATGACAGCCGGCAGATCTCCTGGCCGGCAACAACGCGTTGGCCGTGCTGAGTAACAACTGAATCCAGTACTCCGTCTGCTTCTGCGTGCAGAGTCTGGCGGAATTCATGACGAACCACGCCGTAAGCTGCCGTCATTCCTGGAGCCGGCATGTGGAACAGAAGACCAATCCCACCAAAGATGCCAGCCGCCGCGACTGCAATTCCTCGAAAGCGTCGACCGTTCAGCTCTTCTGATGTCATTGTGAACCGAACAAACCGACCCAGCAACTGCCAGAAGAATGAGACAAAAAAGAGCAATCCCATTGGCAGCCCGATCACAGGAATCGCAGCAATCAGCGTGCTGATTCCGATAATGACAGTGACCTTGTAGATTGAGACCGAGCATCCAAAAAGTGCGAGACCTGCGGACTCACTACCAGTCTGAGCGAGAGACGGAAGCCTCAGTCCATACAACAATCGTTTGACATGTCTCTTCCATTCATGAATTCCGTCATTCCGCAGCTCAGGCATACCAAGCAGATCAGCCAGCACGTAGTAGCCATCAAACTTCATTAGAGGATTCACGTTGAATCCAATCGTGACGATCGTGGCCAGCATCAGTGCCTGATGAGCAGCTGCTTTGACCAGTCCAGGACCGCACAGCCCCCAAAGAATCAGAGCACCCATTGCTGCAATCGATTCGAAGTACATTCCAGCCAGCGCGACAATGATACGGCGACGGCGGTCTGGAAAACTCCATGACGCAGATGCGTCAACATAGGCACATGGCGTAAAGACAATGAAGAACATGCCCATCTCAGGAACCCGACCCCCGAAGTAGCGACATGCGTAGGCATGACCGAATTCATGCACGCCTTTCAACACAACCAGCAGGCACGCCATCAACAAAGCACTCTGTGAGGCCGATGCATAGCGAAACGGATCTGCCAGCTCGCCGCTGTGCTTCCATACATAAACACAGCTGACACACATGGCCAGCACCCAGATTGCCAGGGCGATCCGGGAAAACAGTGGAGCCACCAGACTCACTGTGCGTCGCAAGAACGCGTCCGGTGACCAGATCGGCATACGATAGAACATGATTCCCGCGAGCTTCGCGGTCCTGCCGGCCACCTTCTTTTCAACGGATCGGGAGTGCAGCACTCTGCCGGTATCGATCGGCAGGGAAACCAATCCCAAACGATTCAACTGGACGATCCATGAATAAAACCGTTCATTGTCGGTTTCTGACAGGACGTTCAGCCGGACAAGATTCCTGAAACACTCGTCGAGCGTCCTGCCCTGCTGAACCCCGGCAAAGATCTGATAGTCCTTCACCGACATGCGATGATGCCTGAAGGTCACCGGATCGTGAACAACGTACCACGCCTCTGAACGCGTCACCTGTCGCGTGATTTCAAGATCAGCGCGGCGCACAGCTTCGAATTCGGCAAGACGGCTGTACAGCTCTTCGCTGGCAGCGTCTGCCGAAAACAGCCCTTGCTGATCTGTTTGTTCAGGTGCCCCGATCACAACTGTGGTCTCTTCCGTTTCTATGCCAGCGAGTTACGCGGGCGATCATTCGTTCGTCAGACTGTCGGAGCTTCCAGCCGTTCCGGACCATGCCCACAGTTCAAAATTGACAAAGTCAACGGCTTTGTGCAGCCACGCCCACCAGACGGGACGTTCGCCCGTGTCGATCATCACAACCCCCTGCATTCCTGGACGAAGCCACCGGGGCTGGTTGTGAATCGTGGCGAGACCAGTAACAACATTCCCCGATCTTCCACGCACCGCTTCAGGTTCGATACGGCTCACCAGGCATTCCTCAGCGGACCCCGGACGCGCGTTGACCGAGAAACTTCCTGCCTGCCCATGCTCCACGAAAGCCAACGTCGATTCGGGAAGTTCGAGCTGTACGGCCAGCTCCCCATCAGGAACGATCTCAAAAAGCGTTTCACCCAGGGGCACGAGCTCCCCAGTTCGCTCCGTCAGGTCGTCCGAAATAATCTGTCCACGAAACGGTGAGAGAATCCTCGACTGATCGAGCTGGTGACTCAGACGCCTCACTTCCGCTTTCGCAATCTCGCGGCGGCTGACCGCTCGACCGATCACAGCCGGGATTTGCTCCCGCGCCGCTGCAGCAATCTCAATTTCAGCCGTGCGCAGCTGTGCTTCAGCACGATCACGTTCCGCCTCAAGCTGGCGAGTATCCAGAACAGCGAGTAGCTGCCCCTGCTCCACGATTTCCCCTGGCCTCACGAGAACTTCGGCAAGGATGGAATCACGTGGAGCGGTCAGCTGGCGAGTATGAGCGGCCACAATTGTACAGGGCGTACGTACGATGTAGTCCGTCACACCGAATACCATCCAGCAGGCAATGACGGCTGTGGCAATGAGCGCAACAGCTGACTGAACACGCAGTCGTCCCAGAACAGCCTGCCGCAGACTCCCAGCCGAATCGAGCCCGTGCCTAAGAAGACTCCGACGCCCGACTTTCATCAGGTCAATAGCGGCAACGAGTGAATCTGTCAGTTGAACGATTGCCTGAAGTTCATCCGACGTCAGAGTCTGTCCACTGCGCCCCTGCACTCCAATTACAGCGACGCTGTTCCCCGCGCTGTTCCACAGCGGGATGCTGGCAACAGCTGCGTCAGGGACCGTCTGTTGCCACCGACTCGTAAGTGGATGTCCATCCGACTGGAATCCTGAATCATCTGCTGGTACTGCCTGAACACAAATCGGACGTCCTGCATCAATCGCCTCTTCCATTGATTCACGGATCAGGCGGCTGCCGGGACTGTTTGCATCGAACTCGTCCAGACCGCTGATGCAGCTGAGTCTGACGGTCTGATGACTGACCAGCCCCATCGCAACAAGATCTGCATCGAGTTCAACTCGCAGACCATTCGCAATCGCGTAGCAATACTGCGTCACGCTGTCATAAGAAATGGATCTGGCAAGAACACCCAGATGGCTGTTTGTCGAGATTCGTCGCCGGAGCCGTTCGCAAAGCCCCTCAATGGCAAGCACGAACAGCCGTGACAATTTAGAAAGACCTCGCAAACAGTCTCGAGCATCCTGTAGTGAACTGCACTCCACAATCGATACAATCGCACCTGTCCCAGCAGTTGTTGTTGAAACTGGTATTCCAACGACCGCGTGACTCCTTCCGTTGTCCACTTCCAACATGCGAAGCAGTGGCTTTCTGGTTTCTGCTGTACGGATCAACACCCCCTGAGCCAGTGGTGCCCATCCCGCTTCACCGACAGCCGAGACTGTCTGATGATCACCTTCCTTGATTCGGAAGCAGACATACTCCGCCCTGGATTCATCAGCAATCCAGCCAGTCGCCACCTCACACAACTCCGACAACGTCCCGACGCGCGCCATTGCAGTCGACAGGACGTTGTGAGATTGTGCATGAGTAGACTAGGATTGGCTCCGATGCGATCGCGGCGTTTGAGTTTCCAGTTGGACCTGATTCATTGTCGTTTCCTGCTCCGTCACTCCCCGGTTTCAATGAGTTAACTCGTTGAATCTGCGCCTTAATCCGCACAACCGCACTCAACCGAAGTGCACAGGGAGGACACTCCCCATACTTCTCATCGAGTGTGCCCAGCGGCGTTTGACCGGGGATCAGAGAGAGTTGGTATCAGTCCGGCAACGGAGTCCGGATGTACAAATTGCAACGGGCATTGAACTACCAAGCTGGAAGGGTATTCCCGCAACCACATGCAATGGACCGGCGCTTCGAATGCACTCCAGCGTTCATTTGCGGTACGCCTGCATTGTTTCCGTCTCTGCGTCAGGCGCTGGAATCGCTGCAGGTCAGCTCTGGCTGATCGCTCAACTTGGCCCGATCACCGAACTGCCGGATGCATCAACGGGTCAATCAGACGGGCCAGCCTTTGACCACTCTGCGACTTGTCCGTATTGAACAGGACGGCCCAGCAATATCCGTCCCGGCGACGGACCAGCAGGCTCGCTGTTCCATCCAGCGCTCCGGTGTGCCAGACATTGAAGGTCCCCTGTCCAGACGGACGCACCTGCCAGCCGCATCCATACCAATACGGAATCGGATTGGCCAGATGAGCTGGACGTTTGAGCAGCTCAACTCGACTCGCCGCATGCAACAACCCGGAATCTGTATCAAATAAAGCTGAAACGAAACGCACCAGATCCGGAGCCGTCGAAACCCAGCCTCCATGAGCGTCCATCACTTCAAGATCCCACGCTCCATACGGCCTGCTGACTTCTTCCGGGCGAAGGTTACCTCGCCGATTCGACAACACGGACCAAATCGCCGTCGCTGGTCTGGAATTCTGCATGTAGTAGCGGACTTCATCAGTTCCACGATCAGCAAGTCTGGTCTTGCCGAGACGAGTCGCGACCATCCCTGCAGGCTGAACCACGTGTTCATTCATATACTCGACGTAAGTCCGGTGACTCACTGCTTCGATCACTCGGCCGAGTACACAGTAGCCGAAGTTGCTGTAGGCGTACCGACTTCCCGGATCAAAATCCAAAGTCTTCTTCAGTTGCCATGCCACCATATCGCGAGGCGTGGGCAGTCTCTTTAATCGAAGTCTTTCACGTGCCGTCCCGGACATAAACATGGGATCCGGGGATGCATCCCTGTCCCAGCCAGCAGTGTGCTGCAGCAATTGGCGCACCGTGATCTGCTCCCAGCGTTTGTCGGTCGGTCGTTTGAACCGATCCTGTTTCAACAACGGTACAACCTTATCGTCCAGTGTCAGCTGCCCATCTTCGACCAACTGCATGGTGGCGACCGCAGTCATTGTTTTGGAGATGCTCGCAATTCTCATGGAAGCATCCGGCGACATGGGAGCCTTCTGTTCGATGTCCGACCAGCCAAACCCTCTCGAATACAACAGTCGCCCTTCGAATCCTATTGCCACCGTCGCGCCAGCCACATTGTATTCTCTGAGAAACCCTGTCATCAGTTCATCAACCGCTGAAAACTGTTTCACTGGGCTCCCGGACACCGGAAGTCGCTCCTGTGGAACCACCAGCGGCTCTGGGGCCTGCTCGGCTCTCACCCAGACACCGGAAAAGTACTTCTTCCGCCCAAATCGAACAGAATCAGCAACCTCCAGACGGTACCCCGCTTCGTTGTACCTGCGGGACGCCTTCTCGAACGGTCCTTTCAGCAGATTGAGCCTGATGAGCCAACTCTCTTGTTTTGAATTTGGTAGCACACTGACGTCATACCGGATTTCGTTCTCGACAACCTTCATATCCAGTTGAGTAACAATCTTCTGCTCAGATTCACACAACTCAATCTGGCCTTCCATCTGCTGAAACGTCAGATTGCGATGTTCAACAGCAGACTCGTCCGTTGCAAACGCAACAGCAACCTGCAGCCAGGCCAGGAGCAACCCAGCAATTGTCTTCAGACAGACACTCTTCATGCTTCGTCCCGGATTACGCAAAGCTTATTGACTTCGTGAAAGTCATGAATCAATTCTCAGGTGTCAGCGACTGCGGCTTTCCGATTGATTCTGGCGGAGAGTTCCGCTGACAAACTCATTGTCTCTCACAAAGAACCTTAATGGCAGTTCTTTTGCCGACGTGACGCCAATGCGCGCGGAACGATCAGGAGAAAACGAGCGGTTATCGGAATCGAATTCGATCCACAAACGTCGTCCGCTGGAGATATCCCAACCATCCATGTCTCTCCCGATTGCGAATGCCTCACAAAGGCGACCTGGACCTCGGCACAGATCCCGCAGGCGATCCGTTCCCCGTCGCTGCTGCATCAGATGAATCCCATCGACCGGCTCTACTGCACGGATCAAGACCGCCGAAGCAATGCCGGTTGATTCGGTCACCACGTTCACACACTGCCTGGCGTGAATCGTGTATACGTAGGCCCTGCCAGCCGGGCCGAACATACTGGCATTCTTTCGATTCCGTCCGTTAAATGAATGGGACGCCGAATCTCCCTCTGCCAGATATGCTTCCGTTTCGACAATGCGTCCGACGCACAGTCCATCGCGCGTTCGACGGCACAGAAATGCCCTAAGAAGCTGTTGAGCAACGACATCGGGAGCGGCATCGAATCTCAACTAACGCCTCCGCCTGCGACCACCGTTCTTCTTTGATTCTCTGCCCGCTGACCGACTGGTGGATTTCGTCTTTTCGGTCTTCTTCTGGCCAGTCTTTCGCCGTTTGTTTGTCGGAGTCTTCTTCTTTGATGCAGCTCTCTTACGAGGAGCTGATTTGGTCGTCTTCTTTCGGCGGCGGCTCGAGGGTTCCGGGACCACTCGCAAATCCAGTTGCCGTCGATCCAGATCCACATTCGTCACGACCACCTTCACCGCATCACCCAGGCGGTACTGCTGCTTCTTCCGATCACCGGTCAGCGTCCGCGTTGCCGAATCGTAGCTGTAGAAGTCATCAGTTAACGCACTGATGTGAACCATGCCTTCCACCGGAATCTTCACCCCCTGGCAGAACATCCCGAAACTCTCCACGCCCGTGATGAATGCCTCCATTTCTTCGCCAACGCGAGTCTCCATATACCGCAACAGCTTAATGCGTTTGAGTTCACGTTCTGCTTTCTCGGCTCGTCGTTCCGTGAGCGAACAGTTCTTTCCAAGCTGCAACAACTCGCCCATCGCTTCGCGTTTTACTTTGCGGCCGGCAGCCAGTTCCCCCACGATGCGGTGAATCGTCAAATCGGGATAGCGACGAATCGGACTCGTGAAGTGACAGTAGTGATCTTCACTCAACGCGAAATGTCCGAATGCTTCCGGGCTGTATTCAGCCTGCTTCATAGCTCGCAACAGTGCGAAATTTACTGCTCGTTCTTCGGGCTGACCTTCTGCATCCCGAATCACCTGTTGTAATGCGTCTCGACTGCGAAACTGTTCCAGTTCGTACCCCAGCCCCTGACAGAATTCCTGAAAGTTCTTCAGTCGCAGCTCATCAGGATGACCATGAATCCGCCGCAGGTACGGGATTTCCTTTGCTGTCAGCAACTGAGCCACCGCAATGTTGGCGGCCAGCATGAATTCCTCAATGATTTCATGACTTTCGTCGTGATGACGTTCATGAGCACCGGTGATGTTGCCGTCATCGTCGAAATCGATTTCCACTTCAGGGATGCCCATCTGAAGAGCGCCCTCAGCAAAACGTTTCTTGCGCAGAATCATCGCCAACGTATGCATCTTCTGCAGCAACTTCAGAACAGTGGCACTCACTTTGCCCTTGCCTGATTCCGGCCGTTTTATCAACGGCATGACCTCCTCGTAGGCAAAACGCTTTGAAACACGAATAACAGTATTGGCCAGTTCCGCCCCCAGTGGATTTCCGTCACCATCAAATTCGATGAACACGCTCTTGGTGTAACGGACCTGACCTTCCTGCAGACTGGCCACGCCGTTGCTGATGACCTCCGGCAGCATCGGAATCACGTGACGAGGCAGATACACGCTGGTTCCACGTTCTCGCGCGCGGCGATCCAGTGGTCCTCCTGGAGTCACAAAGTGAGCCACATCAGCGATATGAACGCCCAGTTGCCAGTGGCCGCGTCGGTCGCGCCTCAACGAAATAGCATCATCAAAATCGCGAGCTGTTGCCGGATCGATTGTGACGATGGTCTCTTTCGTCAAATCCAGTCGTCCGTCCAGATCGGTTTCATCGAACACTTCCGCTTGGTGGCGTGCATCCTCCAGCACGTCCTCCGTGAATTCATGCGGGAGACCGAGCCCGTACACGACCGTCATCGTATCGATACCCGGGTCGCCACGATGCCCTAACACTTCCGTCAGAACGGCTTCCCCGACACGATTTGCAGACGGGAATCGCAACATCTCAATGACAACCTTGTCATCGGCTTTAGCCCCCTTGGCTCCCGGATCACCCACATGTATTGCCGCATCGAAGGCGTTGCCGTCTACTCGGACAAACCCCTGCCCCTGCGATTCAAAGTAGACCCCAACAAAGACGTTGCTGGCTCGTTCGAGCACCTTTTCGATCCGCCCGCACCGCTGACCGCCCGATCGACGTCGGCTGGTCAATCGCACCATCACTTCGTCACCAGTCTGGGCATCCCCCAGATCGCGAGACGAAATGTAGATATCCTTTTTTTCCAGCTTCGGCGGAGCTTCGTGTGGGATCACAAATGCGGCACCGCTGCTGATCTTGCGAACGACGCCCGTCACAAACCCGGCGGTTGTCTTGAGCCGCAGGCGACCTTTCTTGCCTTCCCTCACCTGTCCGGACTCGATCAGTTCACTGATTGCTGAACGGAACTTTTTGAGTCCCTTTTTGCTCACCCGCAGCTTTTTTGAAACCGCAAGTTGATCCAAGGGGCGATACTTTGGATCGGACAGCAATTCGATGATCTGATCGTGCAGTTTACTCATCGCGTTTCCCGGCTTCCTGTTTGCTGTCTCGGCCTTTGAACAGTTTGCGTTCCATCCTTGGGCTGTATGGTGTCCAGGCGGACTGCTTGTTCACATCGTCTTCGATGCTGCGAGTGAATTCATGGAGTTTCGCATCCAGATTGTCAATCTGATGCAGAACCATCGCTTCGGGGGTCATTGGGACACGTGGACTTCCATGTTCCAGTGATCCATGATGACTCAGAATCATGTGCTTGAGTCTGAGAACATCTTCGGGATCCAGTTCGGTGCCGCCCATCTGCCCACGAGCCTCCAGCAGTTTCTCGTTGAGAATCTCAATGGCGATATTCATATGCCCCAGCAGCTGTCCTTCGTCGGTATAGACCAACGCCGGATCCCACGACAATTCGCGCACCTTACCAAGGTCGTGCAGCAACACCCCCAACAACAACAAGTCCCGATTAAGTTGCGGATACAAACCGCACAGACAGTCGGCTACTTCGGCCATGCTCACGACATGTTCGATTAGTCCACCCTGATACGCATGATGAGCCCTCACGCCGGCCGGCGCGCCACTCAACGCCTCAACCAGCGGCTCATCATTCATGAAACAATCGGCCAGAGTCTTCAACCGACCACACGAAATCGTGCCAAGCAGTTCCTTCAGTCGTGCCAGCAACGGCTCAACGTTTGCTTGCGGCTGAGCCCGAAAATCGTCTTCGTCGAAATCGTTCTGTAAAGCGACATCGATGCGGTTCACGATCATCTGCAGGGAACCCTGATACAGCTGAATTTTTCCTCTCACCTGAACCATGTCGCCCGCAGAAATGTGCTGCAGCCGTTCTTCTGTGACGTTCCACATGAGTCCGCTGATAACGCCCGTCTTGTCTCGCAACGTCGCCAGCAGGTACATGTCTGCGTTTCGATTCGCTCGGAGCTGCTTGTCCGCCAGCAGAAAGATCTCATCAACGGCGTCGCCATCAGACAGTTCATTCACAAACGTTCGAGACATAAGATCCTGTTTCCACATTCGACAGCCTGTTGCTGCCACCCCATTGATAAGAAGATCGACTTTCCTATTCGTTCTACAGGAAGCGGCCGAACCGGAAATCTTAGGACTGTGCCTCCGGCGCAACAACCACCGGGATCTGCGTATCTGTTGAATGTTCCGGGGTTTGCGACCTTCGGAGGTCTGCTAGAATCCGCCGCTTCAAATATCAGCCTTGCCACAGTCAACGTCCAGGATTCTCTCCATGCGGTGGACTCAAACCTTTATTCCAACCCTCAAAGAAGTCCCATCTGACGCTGAAGTCCCCAGCCATCAGCTGATGCTGCGTTCGGGCCTCATCCGACAGTTGATGGCCGGAGCCTACACTTACATGCCACTGGGCTGGCGGGTCGTCCGCAAGGTCTCTCAGATTGTCCGGGAAGAAATGGACCGAGCAGGCGCAATCGAAATGTTCATGCCGGCGCTGCAGCCAATCGAACTGTTTGAACGAACTGGTCGCAAAGATGCATTCGGCGACGTACTGTTTCAGCTGGAAGCCAGGCGAGGCGATCGCAGTCTGCAGTTCGCACTGGGGCCAACTCACGAAGAGGTGATTACTGATCTCATCTCACGTGAAATCCGAACGTACAGGCAGTTGCCGCTCACGCTGTATCAGATTCAGACGAAATTCCGCAACGAAGAACGCCCACGATTTGGAGTCCTTCGCACCAGCGAATTCCTCATGAAAGATGCTTACAGCTTCAGCACGTCGCTGGAAGAACTCAACGACATCTACGACACAATGTACGCGGCCTACTGCCGAATTTTCGAACGCTGCGGCGTGGAATACATCCCGGTCGAAGCCGAAAGCGGACCGATTGGCGGAGACGCATCTCACGAATTCATGGCCCCTGCTCCAAATGGTGAGGACTTTGTCGTCCGCTGTTCGAATTGTGGCTACGCAGCAAACCAGGAACGAGCCGACACCGGGCGTACCCCGTCTATCCGCGCTGCAGTGAATGGTGCTGCAGGTCCTGTTTCCGTCGACACTCCGAACGCCGGCACCATCGACGATGTCAGCAGACTACTGAATGCCGATCCAGCCACGTTCATCAAGACACTTGTCTATCTGGCGGACGACACTCCTGTCGCCGTGCTGGTTCGCGGAGACCATGAAGCCAACGAAGGAAAGATTCGTCGAGCTCTGGGAGTCAGCAGTCTGGAACTGGCAGACGATAGCGCAATCGAAGAAGCCACTGGAGCCCCCGTGGGTTTCGCCGGCCCTGTCGGATTGAAATGCAAATACATCGCCGATCATGATGTGGCCTGCATCTCGTCCGCCGTCACGGGAGCGAATGCCAGAGACACCCACCTCACCGGAGTCGTCCCCGGGACCCATTTTGAACTGTCCGAAACCTACGATCTGCGTAACGCCGCCGCCGAAGATCCCTGCCCGCGATGCGACGCCACTCTGGAAATTGTCCACGGCATCGAAGTCGGCCACGTGTTCAAACTAGGCACCAAATACAGTGAGTCGCTGGAAGCCAACTATCTGGACGCTCAGGAGAACAAACACCCGATCATCATGGGCTGCTACGGCATCGGCGTCACGCGAGTCGTCGCAGCGATCGTGGAAACATGTCATGACGAAGGAGGCATCATCTGGCCGGAAGCTGTCGCTCCGTACACGGTCGAACTGATTCCGCTGAATGTCAAAGACGAAACCGTCATGGAGGCCGCCAACACAATCTACGAACAGCTGACATCCGCCGGCGTCGACGTGTTAATGGATGACCGCGATCAGAGGCCCGGTTTCAAGTTCAAGGACGCCGATTTGATCGGCCTGCCGTACCGTATGATCGTCGGAGGTAAAGGACTCAAGGAGGGAATCGTCGAAATCAAACGCCGCACGGATTCCGAAGCAACTCGAGTCCCTCTCGCCGAAGCTGCAGCCTACATTCAGGAACTGCTGAAGTAGCCACGCTACCTCTGCCACCGGCATCGGAATTACGAAAACGACTTATCCGATTCCCGTTCTGCTGCGTTTGAACACATAACACCGCAACAATGCATTTTGCGGTATCCGTGTTCTATCGGCGACGGCAGACGATGACTTACGGCCCGAAAACTCAGTGTCCGTGGCGAAAACCACCCAAACATCCGCTCGACCGCGCAGAAAGAATTGCGCACGTCGTGGGCGGCATCCTGTTTGGCGCGCTGGCCAGCTCATTTCTGGTCATTCAATTCTTCTTCACCCTACTGATTACGGAAAAAGGAACACTGTGGATCCCCGGCGGCGTTCTCTTCGCATCAATGGCACTTTCCGGCCTGCTGGGTGGAATCTTTGGTGCTCGATTTGTTGACTGGATGAGTGGCAACTGGACTCGCTTTGGAAGGCATCACTTTCACGGCTGAAACTGATCCTGCTTCCAGCAGTTGCTGGAGTCCAACACAGCGCTCTCGCCCAAGAGACATTCCATACGCCGTGTAACAATTCGAATGACCCTGCGCTGTAGTGACTGAGACAAGATCCCCGTGTTCAATCGCCACACAGGAGACAGCCATGAATCAGTCAACAACCACAGAGCCAACAAAGCCGGGTCCCGCTCCCAGGACACCACCCGTCCAATCGGAACTCAAACGTTTCGCGAAACTCCTGGACGATTTCTTCGGAAATCTTCCAGTTTGACTGACATGGCATCGGCTCCGCGCGACGTCAGAATTCCACCGCGCCCTCGATCGGTGTTCCTGTGAGAACTGGACGGTTCATGAACACCAGACAAAGTCTTCTAATATGGTGAAACTGTCTGTCGATGTGTAATCATCTGTCTGGAGCCTGCCTGTGAAACGTCGTCAAATGCTGGCATCTTCCGTTGCTGCCGTAAGTTCTCTCGCCACTCACAGCCTGCCATCGATTGCTGTCACGACCGCGCCTTCGACGCCGCAGTTCATCGACATGCATACTCATATCGGGCCGTAAACAAACGGGAACACAGAACTCATAGCAAAGGGACTCACGGAATAGATCGAAGAGTACCACATTAAAAAGGCCGTCGTACTACCTCTTGTGTCTCCCGAATCCACGACCTGCCTGCAGCTTCCCGATGCCGCGATCAAGGCTTCGAAGGAGTTCCGAATCGGCTGATTCCCTCCTGTTCGATTGATCCGCGAGCCATCATTCGAGGCGGACTGGAAGGACTGGTTGACATTCTTCGTAAGTACGTGGATCAGGGAGCCAAGGGATTCGGAGAACACAAGGTCGGTCTCGACTTCGA
>Ga0180430_10000045_pt1 | contig 140583 bp, 91 predicted proteins | sample SS_ome_9_FD_132999 | JGI IMG/M metagenome (GOLD analysis project Ga0180430, IMG submission 132999) | Hypersaline lake sediment archaeal communities from the Salton Sea, California, USA - SS_1_S_2 metaG | ecosystem: Environmental > Aquatic > Non-marine Saline and Alkaline > Hypersaline >...
CCCGCCCACGTGCCACTCGTCGTGTGGCCTAACGCCCTTCGGCAGCTGCGGGAAGCCTCCCAGCAGGCGCGCCACAGGCGCAATGCGCCACCTGCTGCGCCGCAGAACCATAGCGCCCCCCCACAAAGGCCGCCTGGCTTCCGGCTGCAACTCAACCATGAAGACCGCTAGCAGTTGGCAAGGTTACGATCAAGGCCCTACAAGACCGACTACCGCAGCGAATCGTATCGCAAGGCGGCCAAGGCCGACAGCGGCGATTCGAAGAAGGACGGCGGCTCGAAGAAGGGCGGGGAGGCTAAGAACGGCTCGTCCGGTGGCAAGAGCGAGAAGGGCAGCTCCACCAAGACCGGTAGCGCCGACTAGGGTTCCGGGGATTTCACGGGTGATCCGATGGCCGAGATACGTTGCCCGACCTGTGGCAAGCCGATCGACTCGGAGAAGACGTCGACCCCACCGTTCTGCGGCGAGCGTTGCCGGCTGATCGACCTGGGCGGCTGGCTCGACGAGCGTTTCGGCATGCCCGTCGAACCGTCGGAGGAAGAGATCGAGGCCTGGCCGGAGCAGTGGTAGGCAGCCGTGCGTCTTGGGGCAGGGGGCGAGCAGAATCTTCGAGCCCGCTTTGGCTCCCCCACTGGCCCTCCCCGCTCGTGGCTCGCGAGGCTATCCGGGCCAGGGTGCTGGTCGGGAGGTGGGCACGAGGCAGCTGGGACGTTGCGCATCTCCCCCTGCTTGCGTCGCCCGCCGTGACCCGTATAATGGCGGACGTTTACACGCGGCTCGTCCACTCGCGGAGACTGCCCCATGCTCGACGACAATAGCGCGACCCTACGTGGCGTGGTTTGGACCGAAATCCTCCCCTGGCTGCGCATCTTCCACACCTTCCGGATCGCCGTTAGCGTGCGGGCGCTTGCCGCCGCTGCCGCCGGACTGGTGCTGATGCTCGTCGGCTGGGCGCTCATCGGGCAGGCTTTTGGCGTGCCCGGAGCGAGCTTTCAGAACTATTTGAGCGCGATCTCGCGAGCCAGCGCAGCGCCGGTGGACGGCCCGTTGGCACCGGCTTTGATGTCGGGACAGGGGGCGCGGGTGGCTTGGTCCGTGATGGACAACCCCGGCCCGATCGCCGTCACCTGGTCGTTTCTGACCGCGCCGCTGTTCGCGGTGTTCCACCCGGTGACGGCAGCCAGCGACGTGTTCTCTTCGGCGTTGTCCGGCTTGTGGGCGTTGGCCGTTTGGTCGCTGTTCGGCGCGGCGATCGCGCGGATGGCCACGGTGCAGTTGGCGGCCGAGGAGCGGGTTGGTTTGGCTTCGGCGTTGCGTTTCGCGGTGTCGAAGTGGACCTCGATGTTTGCCGCCCCATTGTTGCCGATCGCGGGGGTGCTGCTCTGTGCGATCCCCGTGGCGTTGCTGGGACTGATCATCAACAGCGATCTGGGGGCCGCGTTGGCGGCCCTGATTTGGCCCTTGGCGTTGGCTGCCGGCGTGGTGATGGCCTTGCTGATGCTGGGGTTGATCTTCGGTTGGCCGCTGATGCCGTCAACGATTTGCACCGAGGGGAGCGACGCCTTCGACGCGATCAGCCGCTCCTACGCTTACGTCTTCCAGCGGCCGCTGCATTACCTGTTCTACGCGGTGGTGGCGGGGCTGCTGGGTTTGCTCGGGTGGTTGCTCGTGTCGGGTTTCGCGGAGGGCGTGCTCGTGCTGACTGCTTGGGCGACCGACTGGGGGCTGACATCGGAGCGGCTCCCGATGCTCTTGGGTGGCACGACAGACCCCGCCGCCGAGGCGGGCGACGTGGCACTATTTGCGGCAGCCGTGTTCGGCTTCTGGACGGCCTGCGTCCGACTGATCGCCATCAGCTTCCTGTTTTCGTTCTTCTGGTCGGCTGCCCCCTGCTTCTACCTGCTATTGCGGCGCGACGTGGATGCCACGGAGATGGACGAGGTTTACCTGGATGAAGACGCCAGTGAACCGGTGCACGGGTTGCCCAGCGTCGAACAGGACCAAAGCGGCGCGCCACGCGTCGTGGAGCCCGGCGATGCTGCGACGGAAAACGCCGGCGCCGTTGGCCAAGCTCCTGGCAGTGCACCCACGCCCTCGGTAAGTGATGAGGCTTCGGGCTCGGCCTCCGAGCAGCAGCCGACGGGCGGCGAGGAACCTTCGCCCGGCGGCGAGGGGGTGGACAACAGGCCCGGCGATGCGCCGTCCGAGGGGGATGATCGACGCGAGCAGCCGTGATCAGCCCTAAGCGAGGGATAGCGACCTAGCGACGTTCGAGCCTGTACTCGCGGGAGCCAGGAGGATTGCAAAGTCGATTTCTTCCGTCATTCCCGAGAAGCTTGTGCCCGTGAAAGCTGGGATCGGGAATCCAGCGATCCGTCTCAATTCCCTGGATTCCCGCGTGCGCGGGAATGACGGCCCGGCGCGGGAATGACGAGTGGCGGCTCAGCGCAAGCTGCAATCGACTCTGCAATCCTCCTTTCGCGGGAGCGGTGCCCCTTGACCGCGGAAGGGGAATCGTTCATTCTGCGCGGTGTTGGAGTTCCGCGTGTTTCGACCTACCTCTTTTCCCTTGGGAGACCGCGATGTCTGACTCGACGATGCCTACGCCCGATCCGTCTTCTCCCGCGCCGACCATCCCCGGGGGCGTGGAGGCTCTGCGCGAAAACTGGGGATGGCTACTGGCTCTCGGCCTGGTGCTGATTGTGCTTGGGGTCCTCGCCCTGGGCTCGTCGGTGCTGGTGACCCAGGTGTGGGCGGTGCTCCTGGGCGTCGTCCTGCTGATCGGTGGCGTCCTGCAGATCGTCCAAATGGTCTCCGCCCGCGGTTGGCGCGGCGGACTGTGGCATTTGGCGGCGGGCGTTCTGTACGCCGTGGCGGGCGGCCTGCTGATTGCCGAACCGCTGGTTGGCGCGGCGTGGCTGACGCTATTTCTGGCGGCTTTCTTTCTGGTCGACGGGGTGTTCAAGGTGGTCATGGCCTTTCAGCTTCGCGACCATCCGAACTGGGGCTGGCTTTTGCTGGACGGCGTGGTGCTGGTGGCGTTGGGGGTTCTGCTCTGGAGTGAATGGCCGGCCTCGGGCCTGTTCGCCATCGGGTTGTTCATTGGCATCCAGATGATCTTCACCGGGGCGGGCTTCGCCGCTCTGGCTTTGTCGGCCCGTCCGCGCTGAACCACTCCCGATGGCTAGCGTACCGCCGGAGTGCGAAACCTCAGAGCCGAGCGGCATTGGCTTACGGCCGGCCTACGGGTGCCAAGTAGACGGCGAATTCATCGACCCCGTCAACCTGCAGCAGAGCGTCCACTTCCTGTTGATGGTATGCGGCCACGGCGCAAGTGACACATCCGATCGACTCGCAGGCGAGATACAGATTCTGGCAGACGTGGCCTGCGTCGAGGGCGATCACTTTGTGCGACGCCGGGCCGTATCGCCATTCCATGCGGTAGGGGATGGCGGTCCAGATGAAGGTCGCCGCGGCCTGCCCGACGAACGATTGCCCAAGTGCGGCGTTGGTCAGCCGGCCGGGCAAGTCGAGCGGATGAAACTCCTCGACGAGTTGATTGTCGAACGGTAGATAGCGATAGACGGCCGACTCCAGCCCCTCGACGCGGAAGACGGCCAGGTAGGTTTCCAGGGCATGCCGCGCGCCGGCCGAGGGGACGGTGCGCAAAGCCGTCACCCGATCGCGCTGATCGCGGACGCCCTGCGTGGTCCAGAGCAGGTAGGCGAGTTCCGCCAGCGAGAGCGGCGCATCGGAAAACCGCCGACGGCTCGAACGCCTTTCGATCGCTCGCCGCAGGGGAACATCGCCCAATTCCGACCACTGTTCGGGCGGAGGGAGATCGATGCGCGCGGCGTCGTCGGCCACGGGCTTTTGCAGTGCCGGCGGGGTGATGCCCCGGGCCTGGTCGGTGGTGCTGAAGTCGACATGCTGCCGGATCGTGTCTTTGAGAAATTCGCGATTCGCGACCGCGTCGAGTTTGATCATGGGAGATTCTCCGAAATCGGTGATCCTTGGGGCATTGAAGCCGGCACCCGCGCCGCGGAAGGTCGGGCGGGCGGCGGTGGAAGGGGCGTCAGGTGGCGGCGTTGGCAATGCGGCCCAGGTGCCGCAGGGCGAAGTAGAGGCCGGCGTACACCTTCGGCTCGACGTGCTGGCCCTGCGCGTGGCGGTCGTCGAGCCACTGGTCGACCTCGGGCAAGGGTACGACGTGCACGGTGATGTCTTCGTTTCCGTCGCCCCCGCCGGGGCCCACACGCCGGGCCTCGCCCGCGAGGTAGAAGGTGAGGATCTCGTCGCTGAGTCCGGCGGAGCTGGGGCCTTCGGTGAGCCACTGAAGCTCCGGGGCGTCGTAGCCGGTCTCCTCGATCAACTCACGACGGGCCGCTTCGGCGGGCCGTTCGCCGCTGAGGTGGGCCTCATCACCGGCCAGCCCGGCCGGCAGATCGATCACACGTCCGTCCACCGCCGGACGATGCTGCTCGGTCAGGATCAGTTCTCCTTCCGAGGTCACTGGCACGATGACCACCACGGCCGAGCCGCGCACGCGTTGGGCCCACTCCCAACCGTCGCGTTCTACCAGGCGGATATAGCGTCCCTCGGCGAGCGTGTTCAGCGATCGTTGCGATTGATTCACGTGGGATCTTTCTTGGGTCGGTCGTCCTGTTGTCGCCGCTTCAACTGCTGCACGCACTCGGCCAGTTCGGCCAGTTCACGCTGAAAGCCGCCCGAGATGATTGGGAACCGGCACCATGTTTTTGGATCGAGGTTTTCGTCGTCCACATGGAACGAGGGTGCATAGCGCTCGCGCTTCCACTGGTTGCGGCTCCATAGCTGGAAGAACCGGCCGACCCAACGATGGATCTCCTCGACTGGTTGGTCCGGGAACTTTGAGCGCGTCAGTTCGAACACCGCCACCGGGCCGCGCTTATCGCGGATGGCGGCCCGCTCAATCCAATCGAGGACAGGGTAGGGCATCAGGTCGTCTTCATCGGTTTGGCCTTCGGATTGCGGCCGCAGTTCGGCGGTCGGCTGAAGACGGTTCACGGCCGCCAGGGCGGGCATTGGTCGAGCATCGACCGGGCCAACCTTTTCCAGCCAACACAACCAGCTGCGCAGGAAGGCCTTGTCGATTCCGGCAATGGGTGCCAGGCCACCGCACGTGTCGCCGTCCATGGTCGCGTAGCCCACGGCGGCTTCGCTGCGATTGCTGGTGGTCAGCAGCAGCATCTTTTTTACGTTGGCTAGCAGCCACACGCCCGGCCCGCGGACGCGAGCCTGGATATTTTGCAGGGCCAGATCGTCGCCTTCCCAGGTAAGTTGCCGACCGAGCACCCTCTCGATGGCCCCAACATAACCTTCCACGAACTGGTCGATGGCAAACTCGGAGAACTCCGCGCCGATGCCTTCGGCCACGGTGGCCGCCGCGTCGCGCGTGGTCTGGCTGCTGTTGACCGAGCTTTGGTAGACGCAGTGCAGGAGTCGGCGGACGCGCTGCCGATTGTCGCGACCCTCTCCCAGCCCGGCCACGTGGCCCAATCGTTCCACGAAATGGCTGGCGCCCAGTTCGTCGACGGCGAATTGCACCATCAGGGCGACCAAACTGGCGCAGGCCGAGGAATCGGCCCCGCCGCTAAGGCTTACCACGAAGCCCTGGCTCCGCGTCTTGCGAAGATAGTCGAACAGACCCAACGCCACCGCGCGGGCGAACTCTTCTTCCTTGATCCGCTCGGCCGACTCCCAGGCCGCCGACGTCGGTTTCCGCGCGACTTCCGGCGCGGCGAGCGGACAGGCGAGATCGGGCGTTTCCGGCGGCACGCTTTGCGCGGGCAAGCTCGCGTCGGCCGACGCTTTGGTCGTCGCGGCAGCCTCTCCGCCGGACGGGCGCCAGTCGAACGCGCACCGCACCTCACCGGGATGATCGTCCCCGAGGCGCGGCTGGAAGCTCGCGCGTTGAGCGCTCCGCATGCGGGTGGTCGCGACGTCGACCACGGCGTGGGTCAGTTGCATCGGCTGAAACGAGAAGCGCGGGCCGACGGCGACCATCTGCCCGGCCCAAGCGATCAGGGCGCCGCCGTCGTAAACAATTCGTCCGGCTTCGTTGCCCATCAGGTTGGCATACACGTAGCTGACATTCATTGCCCGCGACCCTTCCAGCACCAGGCGTCGGCGGATCTCGTGCTTTCCGAACGCGAAGTGGCTAGCGCTGGGGTTGAGCACCACGTCGATACCGTGCGGCGACATACCCCCGCCAGGCCGGGCCGCAACCCAAGCGTCCTCGCAGATCTCGAGTCCGATCTTCAACTGGCCGCAGTCGAAGACGAGATCGCCGATCGGATATTCATCGCCCCCGCGCGCGAGTGTCTCGCGGACTTCTTGCGGCCAGGGTTTGAACCAGCGGGGTTCGTAGTGCAGACCATCGCCGGACAGAAACCGCTTGCCCACCAGTCCGGCGACCCGACCGTCGACCACGACGCAACCGCAGTTGAACAGCGCGTTGCGATGCATCACCGGCAGGCCCAGGCAGACGATCATCCCCCGCGTTTCGGGCACGATCTCCTCCAGCACGCGCCACGCCGTCTGCTGGACGCTGGGGCTGTGGAAGGCGTCTTCGCACCCGTAGCCGGTAATGCACAACTCGGGCAGGCAGAGTACCCGCGCGTCAGCGGCCCGGGCCTGCTCCACGGCGGCCAGGATGTTCGTCCGATTCCCATCCCAGTCCAAGGGGGTCTGGTTAACACAGGCGGCGGCGACGTGGACGGAGCCGGTCATGGTGTCTCGTGGATTGGTGTCTTCGAGTCTGGTGGCGACGTGTGGGGTTCGTCAGGTTCTCTTCCGTGAGGTCAGTTCTGACTGGGAGGCCGGCCCGTCGCGTTCGTGGCGTCTGACGACCAGCTCCCGCCGCCCGTGGCAGGCCCATCCTCGTCCGGCAACCGGATTGTCCAGCGATTCTCGTCATTCTTGCGGAGTGTGAACCGCTGGCCTGTACGCGTTCCGTCCGCGGTTTCCACGGCAACGCTGTAGTCGCCGAGAAAGCCCCGCAGCCGCACGCGTCCGGCGGCGTCAGTGCGGCGGGTGGCCCGAGTGTGCCAGGTCTGTTGGATCAAGCGTTGGAGCACTTCGTAGGCGGGCTTGGGCGACATGTCGGCCCGAAGCAAACCGGCGGGGGCGTCCTTCCAGGCGCCCCGGTCGGAGAGGTCCCACCAGGTGATGGCCTCGACGGCCGGATGGGAGAAGAGCATGGTGTAGAAGCGTTCGACCTGCTCGGCCTGACGCCGCTCGCCACGCGGCGTGCTCGGCCACGCGGGTTCGTCCTCCGGCGCTTCCCAGCCCTCCCGGCCGGAGAGAATCGTCACCTCGGTGAAGTGCAACGGCACGTCGAATCGGGCGAAGCGTTGGCAAACCTCCCACGTTTTCTCGTTTGACCACGGCTCGCGGTGCATGTGGCTTTGGAGCCCGATGGCGTCGAACGGCCGTGCCCCGTCCACCCTGAGCCGGTCCAGCACCCGGGCGAAGGTCCGCGTGTGACAATAATCGTTGACCAAGAGCGTGGCCTTGGGATTCGCCTCGCGAGCGGTGGCCAAGCAGCGACGAATGAACTCGATGTTGCCAACACGTTCCCAGGCACGGGTGAGGCGGGGCGAATCCTCGCGCGTCTGGTCGCGATCGAAGTAGCTCGGCTCGTTCACCACGTCCCAGCAGTCGATGAGTCCCTTGTACTCCGTCACCTCGCGGCGGATACGGCCAAGTTGCAGCTTCACCACCTCCTGGGGATCGTTCGGGAGCCACTCGGGCTCGACGAGGGTCCATGCCAGCGGGTGACCCTTGGTGTGGATTCGGTGGCGACGGCACCACTCGGCCGCGCGGCGCTGATCGTCGCGCGGTTCCCCGCGTTGGCGTTCATAGCTTCCCCAGTAAAACCCCAGCGTGGCGAAGTTGAACAGATCGGCGAATCGAAGGCGGTAGGCCTGCTCCAATTCCTCGCTGGGGCATTTCCCCCACATGTAGAGATTACAGCCGAACAGGAAGGCGTGGGACTGCTGCTCGACGCGGACGTCGGCGTCCTCGACAGGCTGCCCGGCGGCGTCGAGCACCTCGACCACCACGTCGGCCATGCGGTGCCGCTCGATACGCTGTTCGGCCGTCTCAAGCAATTGCCCGGGCGGCGGTTCCTCGCCCACGCCGGGAGCGGCCCGGCCCGATCCGCAGCCGGCAAGAGCCAGAAGGAATACTGTGACGAAGGTTCTGATTGCTTGGGAAGGCATGGCCGCTTGGTGTTGGGGGTCGGGGGGGGGTGGCGTCGGACGCGTGTCGCCGTGGGCCGATCACCCCAGGGTTCGGTGCGTCCCGGAGGCTCGCGGCGGGCGATAACCGTGTATGGCCGCTATTCTATCCGCCGCCCTGGCGGACGAAAAGTATTTCTGCTAGAATCGCTCGCTTTATCGCCCAGCTTGGATCGCCAAAAGGTGGACGAGGCCCCATTTCGGTGGTTGGGTCGGGCGATCGTCGGCATTTTTTCGGCCGAAATGTGAACCCTCGCGGCCCCGGCAACCGTCGATGCGTCGGGATGCGCGAGCTGGGTTCGCGGACGGCCAATTACTCATTCGCGCCCGAGGTTTCTTGCGTCGGGCCCGGTCCATCGAAGGGAGGAGTCGCATGTCGGACGGCAAGGTCATGAATCGCTGGCTGGTGGTGGTGGGGGCGATCCTGATTCAACTCTGCTTGGGGGCGATTTACGCGTGGAGTGTGTTCACGCCGGCGTTGACCGCTAGGACTCCAGCAGACGTGGCCGCGATATACAGCGAAACCGCCCTGGGACTCGGGCCCGCGCAGCTCGACAACCTGCGGGCCGACATGGATGTTCTGGATGCTCAGTTAAAGGAAGCCAGAGCCGACTACTCGAACCGGATCGCCGAGGCGACCGATCCGGCGAAGATCGAACAACTAACCAAGGAGCAAGAGGAAGCCGAGGCCGAGATCGTGGCTGCCATGGAGCGATCCGCCGAGGACTACGGCGTGTTGGAGCGAACTGGCCAGTTGCGATTCGCCTTGTCCAAGACCGAAGCGCAGGCCATTTTTTCCGCGGGTCTGGCACTCTTTGCGATCGTCATGGTTATAGCTGGGCGAATGATGCCAACGCTTGGCCCACAAAAACTGGCACTCGGCGGCGGGCTCGTCCTGGGGTTGGGGTACTTGCTGGCGGGCGTGGTGGCGCCAGGTCAATTCTGGTCGACATTTCTCTTCGTCGGAATCGTTGGCGGCAGTGGGATCGGATTGGGTTACGTGGTGCCCATTGCCGTTGGCATGAAGTGGTTTCCCGATATGAAGGGGCTGATTACCGGGCTGGCGGTTGCCGGCTTCGGCTTCGGGGCCCTGCTCTGGGTCAAGTTGGCCGGGTCTTGGGGGAACCTGATTGGTCAGTTGGGCGTGGCCAACACGTTCATCATCTACGGTATTGCCTTTGCCGTGCTGTGCTTGATCGGCTCCCTCTGGATGAAGAATCCGCCCGAGGGCTATCGCCCGGCGGGCTGGGAACCGCCACAGGCGAGCGGCGGAGGTCGGCCCGTTGCGGGCACCGTCGACTTCACCACGGGGCAGATGCTGGCCACGCCACAATTCTACATGATCTTCCTTTGCTTCGTTTTTGGGGCGGGGGCGGGCTTGATGAGCATCGGGCTGATGAAATTGTTTCCCAGCCAGGCCCTGGAAGCCAGCGGGTATTCGGCCGTGGAGGCCAGTGCGATCGCCGGGACGGCGATGGCCGTCTTCTTCTCGTTGGCCAATGGCATCGGGCGCATCGTCTGGGGCACGCTCAGCGATCTGCTGGGTCGCAAGCTGTCGATCTTTCTGATGCTGGCTACTCAGGGCGTTCTCGTGATTGCCTTCCAGTGGATGGCCGGCACGGTTTGGCTGCTCTATCTGGGCGCCGCCCTGATCGGGTTCAACTTCGGCGGAAACTTCGCCCTCTTCCCCACGATCACGGCCGACACATTTGGCACGAAGTTCATCGGCCAGAACTACGGCTGGGTCTTCCTGGCCTATGGTATCGGGGGAATCTTCGGGCCGCTGCTCGGCGGAAAGCTGGGAGACTTGCAAAGCTTTCCGCTGGCCTTCTCGATCTGTGGGCTGCTTGTCCTGTTCGCGGCCGTCGTGATCGTGTTTGTCAGTCCACCACGTCACCGGCAGCAGGTGGAATAGCCGCGTGTCGAGCCGGAAGGCCCCCGGGACGCTGCAGGAGCGTAGGCGCAACCCCTCCCCGCCCCCTTGACCGGGGGCCGGCTCGCTAATAAACTGGCTATGTCGGGGAGATGACAACCGGACTCCCGGGGATTTTCAGCGTGAAACGGGCACTAATCAGCGATATTCACAGCAACATCGAGGCCCTCGAGGCCGTGATGGCCGACATTCGCGAGCAGGGGATCGAAGAGATCTACTGCCTTGGCGATTTGGTGGGCTACGGGCCCAATCCGCGCGAGTGTATCGACCGCATCATGCGGTTGCCCGTCTGCCTGCTGGGAAATCACGATCAGGGGGCCCTCTTCGACCCCGAAGGGTTCAACTCCGGGGCGGAACGGGCCATTTTTTGGACCCGGCACCAGTTGGAAAACTCCAACGACAGTGCGACCCGGCGGCATCAGCGCTGGGACTTTCTCGGCGGTTTGCCCCGAAATCGGCAGGAGGACCAGTTCCTTTTCGTCCACGGCTCCGCCCGAAACCCGCTGAACGAATACGTTTTTCCCGAGGATATCTACAATCGCCGCAAGCTGGAGAAGATTTTCTCGCTGATCAAGCAGTATTCATTCCAGGGGCATACCCACGTGCCGGGTGTGTTCACCGAGGGCTTCGAGTTCCTCAGCCCGGAAGAACTCGGCCACGAATACCGCCTGGGCGACGGCAAGGCGATGATCAACGTCGGCTCGGTGGGCCAGCCCCGCGATGGCGACTGGCGGGCCTGCTATACGATCATCGATGGCGAGATGGTCCGCTTCCGTCGGGTGGAATACCCGTTGGAGACCACGATCGAGAAGATCTACGCCGTGCCGGAATTGGACAATTTCCTCGGCGACCGGCTCCGCGACGGCCGCTAACGTCCGCGAGGCGATCGGCGGAAACGCTTTGACCGCCCTGCATTTCGCCCTTTCGCTCGGCTCCCGTGCTCAGCGGACGGGGAGAAGGGCCAATTGCGTCGGCTGATTGCCGGGTGGCCCGATCTTCTGGATTTTCTTCCCATTTCCCGCCCCACCGCCGTTGCAGAAATCTCCTGGGGTGGGAGAATAGAGCGTTTATCGAGCCCGACGCCGAGCCCCCAACGTTTTGCTCCGAGGCGGCCTTTCCGACCACACCGTCCCGACGTCGCCCGCGCGCACCACCGAGGTCCCCGCATGGATCAACGCCCCCCGACCACCTTTCCCGCCAAGAATTTCGTCGTCTTCCTGGTCCTTGCGTTCAGCGTGCTGCTGTTGAACGTTTGGGTGATGTCGAAGCTCAACCCACCGCCGCCGCCCCGCGAGCAGGCAGCGCAGGACGATGACCGGCCGGCCGGCGGGGACGGCGACGCCGATGGAGATGCCGTCGGGCCAGGGGATGGTGCGGAAGACGGAGACCAGCGCGACGGGCCGGCGGATTCGGACCAGCCGGACGGCGATTCGCCCGTCGACCAGACGCCCGATCAGGATGGAGTGGGCGAAGACGACGGCGCGGAAGATGATGGCACCGAAGATGATGGCGAGGAAGACGGCGCGGCCGTGCCGCCCCCGGCCGACATCCCCTCCAAGTGGGTCACCCTCGGCTCGGTCAGCCCTCATTCGCCGTACCGCATGCTGGTCACCCTTTCCAGTCGGGGCGCGGCGTTGGTTCGCGCTGAACTGAGCAGCCGGCGTTATCGCGATCTGGAATACGAAGGCGGGTACATGGGCCACCTGGTGGTCGATGAGCGAGCGGTCGAGCGGGGGTGTCCCGTCCAAGTGGTCGGCGACGGTACCCCCGCCGAAGAGGCGGGCATCGAAGTGGGTGACCTGATCACCGCCGTTAACGACCAACCGATCGATAGCCCCGGGGCATTGCGCGACGTGCTCAGGCAAATCGATCCCGGCACCTCGGTCCAGGTAGCTCTGCGGCGCGGGGGCGAGGAGCTAACGCTGCCGGTCGAGTTGGCCCGCCGCCCGATGGAAGTCGTTCGACCCGAAGGTAAAGATCCGTGGTCGATGCTTTTCACCTTCCACCAGATAGACGACCGTGTTCTGCCCGACAAAACGGAGCTGTACGACCGGATGCGGGAAGCGCTGGGGAGCGTGCCGACGCAGGGCGAGGACGACGACGCGATCTACTTCCCCGATCAAGTGCCACCTTACGTGACCCACGAGTTGCCGGGGCTGGATCTGCGCGGGGGTAACTGGGAATTGATCGACGGTCACACGGCCGAGCAGGCTGCCTTCCGGCGGGTACTGCCGCGCTGGAACCTCGAAGTGGTGAAGACCTATCGCCTGGCCCGGCTGCCCAACGACGACCCCAACGAACTCAGCGCCAAGGCGTATCATTTGCTGCTCGAGGTGGAAATTCGCAACACGGGTGACGATTCGCGTCGACTGGCCTACCAGCTCGACGGTCCCACGGGCCTTCCCACCGAGGGCTGGTGGTACGCCTATAAGATCGGCCGCGAGGGATTGACCGGTGGGAGCGTCGGGCTGCGCGACGTGATCGTCTACGAGAACGACGGTCCGCTGCGGCAGATCGGTTGCCCGGTGATCGCCCAGAATCAGTTTGGCAATCCGGTCGACGAGCAATTGGTCAGCTACCTGGGGGTCGACGCGCAGTATTTTTCCGCGGTGATGATTCCCCAAAAAGAACGCGTGGATGAGCTTTGGTTCGAGCAGTGGGAGCCGCTCCGGGTGGGCGCTATTCCGCGCGACGACATTTGGAAGCTGACCAACACCTCCTGCCGAGTGGTGAGCTTGACGCACGAGTTGGCCGGTGGGGATTCGTTGAAGCACGAGTACGAAGTCTTCATCGGGCCCAAGCAGCCGGACCTGCTGGCCCAATACGGGCTGGGCGAGGTGGTTTATTACGGCTGGTTCGGCTTCATCGCCCGCCCCATGCTCGGCATCCTGCACTTCTTCCACGACTGGGTGGTGTTCAACTACGGGTTGGCGATTATCATGCTCACGGTGCTTGTGCGCGGGGCGATGTTCCCGCTCAGCCGGAAGCAGGTGCAGGGCGCGCAGAAAATGCAGGAGTTGCAACCGGAGTTGAAGAAGCTCCAGGAGAAATACAAAAAGGACCCCGAAGCTCGCACCAAGGCGCAGCAGGAGTTGTTCCGCCGTCACAACTACAATCCGCTAAGCGGGTGTCTGGTGCTGTTCGTTCAGTTGCCGATCTTCATTGCCTTGTATCGTTCGCTGATCGTCGACGTGGAGCTTCGTCAAGCGCCGTTGATCAGTTCCTCGATCCGCTGGTGCTCGAACCTGGCCGCGCCGGACATGCTGTTCGACTGGAGTGGCTTCATGCCCGAGTGGGTCAATAATGGCCAGGGGATGCTGGGCTTGGGCCCATACTTCAATCTGCTGCCGATCCTCACGATCTTCCTGTTCATCGCACAGCAGAAGATGTTCATGCCGCCGGCCACGGACGATCAGACGCGGATGCAGCAGAAGATGATGCAATTCATGATGGTCTTCATGGGGATCATCTTCTTCAAGGTGGCCAGTGGCCTGTGCATTTACTTCATCGCGTCGAGCCTTTGGGGCGTGGCGGAGCGAAAAATGCTGCCCCGCACGCAGCCGGCGAAAGCGTCGACACCCGCCGCCGGGGAAACGTCGAAAGTGAAGCGCGACCGGCCCCGCCCGCAGCCGCGCGACTCCCGCGTTGAGGACGACGGCTCTGCGCGTAAGCGCAAAGGGAAGAAACGCGGCCGGCGGTAAGCGTGCCGGGCGAATAACCGAGAAGTCTGGCCGCCAATTGGCCGCGCAGCCCGTTGCCGACCGTCCGCGGTCGACTGCTCATGTATCCGACGGACGACACGATCGTGGCCATCGCCTCCGCGCCGGGCGCGTCCGCGCGCGGCATCGTCCGCCTCAGCGGTCCCCGATCGCATGAACTGGCGGCTGCCGGGGTGGATGATCTCCGCGGGCCGGCGGACCATCGGAGCGGTCGATTCACCCCCTGGCCGCCCGGCGGATCGCTCCCGGTCGAGGTCCTGCTGTGGCCTGCCGGACGCAGCTACACCGCCCAGCAAGTGGCCGAGATGCACCTGTTGGGCTCCCCGCCGGTGCTGGATGCGATGCTCGAGCGGCTGGTGGCCTTGGGCGCCCGATTGGCCGAGCCCGGCGAGTTCACGCTCCGTGCCTTCCTAGCCGGACGGATCGACCTGACCCAGGCTGAAGCCGTTCTGGGCGTGATTGACGCGGACGATCCTGTCCGCCTGGAAGCGGCGCTGCGGCAACTCAGCGGGGGGCTGGGCGATCCGCTGCGACGCCTACTCTCCGATCTGGTCGACTTGCTGGCCGATTTGGAGGCCGGTTTCGACTTCGCCGAGGAAGACATCGCCTTCATTCACCCAGCCGAGTTGCACCGTCGATTGGAAGGCCTTGCCGCTGGCGTTTCAAATCTGCTGGAGCGAATGTCCGCAAGAAGCGACTCGCAAACCGCCATGGTGGCCACGCTGATCGGCCCGCCTGGGGCAGGCAAGAGCAGCCTGTTCAACGCGCTGCTGGGTAGCGACGTGGCGCTGGTCGATGCCGCGCCCGGGACGACCCGCGACTATCTGGTGCGCGAGATCAATGCCCAGGGGCTCGCCGTCCGTTTGGTCGACACCGCGGGCCGGTCCACCGCGAATGGCCTTGATGAGATCGACGCCCTCGCCCAGCTACAAACCGACACCGCGGGCCGGCTTGCCGAAGTGGTAATCCATTGCGTCGATGCCACGACAGCCGACCCGAGTACCGTGGACGAGCTTTTCACAACACTCGACGACGGGGGCTCGGTCAATCGTGTGTCCGATGTTCGCGTACTCACCAAGTGTGATTTGATCGACTGGATCCCACCCCAGCCCATCTTGGCGACCAGCGCCGCCACCGGGGAGGGAATCGACCGCTTGCATCAGCGACTATTCCAGCTCGCTCGTGGCGACCTTGGTCGTGAGCCCTCCGACGTGGTGACCTCCACCGCCCAGCGCTGTCGCCACTTGTTGGAAGCGGCCCGCGATTCATTGAGACGAGCAATCGATTGCCACGGCCTGGAGGGCGGTGAAGAGCTTGTCGCCACGGAGCTGCGCGTGGCCACGGACGAGTTGGGCCGCGTGGTCGGCACCGTCTACACCGAGGACGTGCTGGAACGCCTCTTCAGCCGCTTCTGCGTGGGCAAGTGAATCGGCCAGCACGGGGCCGACGGACGCCGGATCGCCAGCGCCGCTCACGGGCTTCGCGCCCGCGCGGTCATGACGTGCTTGGGACGGCTGACGTGTCGCCTAACCACAGGGCGTCAAGTCGCGTTGGTTGGGTCACTGGCTGATCGCTCGCAGTTCCTCAAGCACGCGGCAAATATCTTCCGGCAATGGGGCGACCAGCTCCATTCGCTCGCCGCTCCGCGGATGGTCAACCATCAGCCGATGCGCGTGCAATGCTTGCCGCTCCAGCAGGATCGTGTCATCGTCCGAATGCCGCAGTTCCCCGCGCGTGAGTCGGCTGCGGCCACCGTACTGGCGATCGCACAACACCGGGCAGCCGACGTGAGCCAGGTGGACGCGGATCTGGTGCGTCCGCCCCGTCTTCGGCTGAACGCGGAGAGCGGCGAACGAATCGCCAAATCGCTCGACCACTTCGTAGAACGTCTCGGCCGGACGGCTCACCCGTTCGTCGTGGCGAATCGCCATCTTCTCGCGCTGATGGGGATGAGTGCCGATGGGCTGGTCGATCCGGTCGCGATCGCGGTCCGGACATCCGGCCACGACGGCGAAATACTCCTTCTGGACCGTCCGCTCGGCGAACTGCGCGGAAAGCCGGGCGTGGTCCTGGTCCGTGCGCGCGACGACGATGATGCCGCTGGTATCCCGATCCAGGCGGTGGACGATGCCCGGCCGCGTCGGCCCGCCAGTGCTGCTCAGCGAGGGACCGTAGTGATATTGCAGTGCGGCGGCCAGCGTGCCCGACCAATGTCCGCGCGACGGATGCACGACCATGGCCGGTGGCTTGTTCACCGCCACCATGAAGTCGTCTTCGTAGACCACGTCCAGCGGGATTTTCTCCGGCTGGGGCGCCTCGCGCGGAATCTCCGGCAGCACGACGTCGATTTCCTCGCCGCCGCATAGCCGGTAAGCGGGCTTCCCGCGGCGCACGGCGTCGATGGTTACCCCGCCGGCGGAGATCACTCGCCGAAGGTGGGTGCGGCTGTACTCTGGAAAATGAGCCGCCAAGTAGACATCCAGCCTTGTGCCGGCGTCCTCCGGCGCAACGACCAGTCGGCGGGGTTGCTCGGCTGGCGAGGTTGGCAATTCGGAGGGCCCCTGAGCGGTCATGGCAAACGAGGCCGCACGTGGCGACGGCCTATTCGGCGTCCGGTGTTTTCGGCGCGGGCGCATCCGGTTCGACGTCGTTCGCGCTTTCCGAATCCTCGGGCTCGTCGTTCGCTTCGGAAGGCTCAACCGTCTCGGTGTCCGATGCCGAGTCGTCGCCCGCTTCGTTCGAGCCGTCCTGGGGCGTCTCGGTGTCGCCGTCTTGCTCCGAATAGCGGTCTTGCTCGCCGTCGTCGGTCACGTCGTCCTCATCCAGCCCAAACGTGGTCCGCGGATTGAACTGCGGACCCTCGGGCAGCGCGTCGAGGTCGAAAGTGGGCGCCGTGTCGGGCAGCCTGCCTTGGTCGTCGAACTCGGCCTGCGGTTCCCATTGGGCGAAGCGGTCGTAAAGTTCCCGGACCGACTTCTTCTCCAGCGCGACCAGCCGATCGCGGGCCACGGCGGCGTAGGCCCCGTCGGGCCAGCGGTCAACGACTTCCTGATACCGTTCGGTGGCTTTGTCCAGATCGACTTGGGCCTCGTATGCCCGAGCCAATCCAAACGTGGCCCGTTCGCGCTGATCGCTCGCCGTGGCGTCATCCAGCACGCCGAGATACAGGTCGGCCGCTTTCTTCAGATTCTGGTTCGCGCTGGCTTTGTCGGAGAATAGCAATTCACAGGCGTTGGCCACCCGGAGGTCGGCCGCCACCAGTGCAGCCCAGCGCCCCATGGGCGTGTCGGGATAGTCGTCATGGAGGTCTTCCAACTCGGCCGGGCTACCCGTGTCGAGAGCCGCGTAGTAGCGGTCCCATCCTTCCAATCGCCGGGCTTGTGCGCCACTGGTCCAAATCCACCCGGCAATTGCCGCGGCCAGACCCAGGATCAGCACTCCCAGGATCAGGTTCTGATACGGTTTGATTTGTTCGCCGGTGCGGGCGAGCCAGTCGGCCAGCTCATTTTGCTCCAGTTCGTGACGTCGTTCGCTCTTCATGATTCGGCTTCTTCCGGGTTGGGTTTGCGGGCTTACCTCCGTGTCGCAAGGCGTTAGTATAGGGCGGATTGCGACCGACCGTCAAGAGCGGCGGAACCGCCCGCCGCGGGCCTCATCGGAGACGCTCGCGCCCCGAGCAATGAGATGTCCAGAGTCGTCGATCCGACCCTGGGCAGGAATCGGTGACGGGGGTAATATGATGCACTTCGCTGGATATCCGGGCGATCGCCAGATGCCAGTCCACCGGCCCCATCCCGTCCTCTCCCCGGCCATGCCGATCGGGAAACGGGGGAGCGCGGACCTTTGAATCCGCGGGGAAGGGGCTGTTGCAACTGCCGATCGGCTTGCACCCCGTCATCGAACCTCGCGCCCCGCCGACCGTTCCGCCCGCCATGAAGCTCAACCCCGCTCAGCGCGAGGCCGTCAACACGCTTAGCGGCCCCCTGCTGGTGCTGGCCGGGGCAGGCACGGGGAAGACGCGCGTGGTGACCACGCGCATTGCGCGATTGATTGCTACCGGGACTCGGCCCGACCGTATCTTGGCGGTCACCTTCACCAACAAAGCGGCCGGGGAAATGCAGGAACGGGTGGCCGGAATCCTCGGCAAGCGGCGTCGCGTGAAGCCCGAAATCTCCACCTTCCATTCGCTCTGCGTGCGGATTCTCAAGCGGCGGATTCACCACCTGGGTTACCCCAAGCGGTTCGCCATCTACGATCGGGGCGACCAGGAAAGCCTGGCCCGACAGGTGCTCCGCGAAATCCGTGCCCCCCAGGCAGCGCTGCGGCCGGGTGATTTGCTCTATCAGATCAGTCGCTGGAAGAGCAGTAGCATTCGGCCACCGCAGGCCGTCAACGTGGCCGAGACCGACAAGGAGCAACTGGCCGCTTCCGGATATCGCCGTTACCAGCGGGCGTTGAAGGCCGCCGGCGCCGTGGACTTCGATGATCTTCTACTGCTCACCGAAGATCTCTTCCAGCGGTTCCCCGACGTCCGCGCTGAAGAGGCTGGGCGCTTCGACCACATCCTCATCGACGAATATCAAGATACCAACGGCAGCCAGTATCGCATCGTCAAAGGGCTGGCCGCCGATCATCGCAATCTCTGCGTGGTGGGCGACGACGACCAATCCATCTACGGCTGGCGCGGAGCCGAAGTAAAACACATCCTCCGCTTCAAGGTCGACTGGCCGGAGGCCAAGGTCGTCCGCTTGGAGAGCAACTACCGCTCGACGCACGAAATCGTCGGCTGGGCCAATCGGCTGATCGCCCATAACCGGACGCGCCACGAAAAGCAGCTCAAGGCGGGCATCGACGGCGAGCCGCCCGTCATCCGCCGCTTCGGAACCGGCGAGGAGGAGGCCGAAAACGTGGTGGCGGCCATCAAAGCCCGCATCGAGCACCACAAATGCCACCCGCGCGATTTCGCGATCCTATGCCGCACCAACGAGCAACCGCGCGCGTTCGAGCAACAACTCCGACGCCGCGACGTACCCTACGTCTTGCTTGGGGGGATGTCCTTCTTCGATCGGCGCGAAGTGCGCGACGTGATGGCCTACCTGAAGTTGCTGGCCAAGCCGGAAGATGAGGTGGCCCTGCTACGGATCATCAACACCCCGCCCCGCGGCTTGGGGCAGGGCACCGTGCGGAAGATGCTCGACGTGGCCGTGGCCGAGGGCCAGCCGCTTTGGAAGCTGCTTCCGGGTATCGGCGGCCAGGTCACGCTCAGCCGTCCCGCCCAACGCGGAATCGAGCAACTTCGCGAACTGGTCGGCTCGCTGCGGTCGAAGTTGAAGCGGCATTCGGCCGTGTCGGTGGCGCGGGAGTTGCTCGAACGGATTGGCTATCGCGACGAGCTGGCCCGGCTCTATCCCAATGCCAGCGAGTGGGAAACGCGTTGGAACTCGGTCGAGGAAGTGGTGAATGCCCTGGGCAGCCACGAGCGGGCGGCCGGTCTGTCGGGCGCCAAGTCGCCCAAGGGCGTAAAGGCTCAGCCCGATGGCAACCTGGCCTTGCTGGACGATTTCCTGCGGAGCTTTCAACTTCGAGAAATGGATGAAGGCGACAACAAGGAAGCCAAGCTGGACCGCGACGCCGTCGCCCTCATGACGCTCCACGCGGCCAAGGGGCTCGAGTTTCCCGAGGTGTATCTGGTCGGCATGGAAGAGGGGCTGCTGCCGCACCATCGCTCGCTGGGGGACGATCATGCCATCGACGAGGAACGCCGCCTCTGCTACGTGGGCGTCACCCGGGCGCAACGCCGCCTCACTTGTACGCTCGCCGCCAAACGCATGAAGTGGGGCCGGCTCCGCGACAGCATCCCCAGCCGATTCCTCTACGAACTCGATGGCCAGACGGACAACCCCAATTACCTTGCCGCCGCGGCCGGAAGCCGCTCGCCCCAGGGTAAGGGGGGATCGCGACGCAGCGGCGCAGACGCCTCGAAGGGTACTCCGAAGCACGCGGGACAATCGTCGGGCAAGAAGGGGGCTCATTCGAAGGCCCCGCCGTCGCGAACGCACAAGCCGCGTCGACCAGGTCGGACGGGACAAGATCGCCGCACGCCACCCTGACCGCCCCGCGCCATGGTTGGACGCCGGGTGCGGCTGGACAGAGACGCTGGACGGGGGAAGGCGGCGGCCCGTTAGGCACCGCCCACCACACCGCCCACAGCGGCGGGCTGCGGGTTGCCCTATCCGCGCATCTTGCCCTTTCTCCGCAAGCGGCAAGATATTCCCATAGCATCGCTTGCACTGTTTGGGTAGACTGCGGGGAATTGACGGGCTGCTCATGGCTGGCAAACCGCGTTGGCCGGCATGCCCCCTTTCCACCAGCCCCAGCAGGTCTGAGCGATGGAGCCTTTGCGATTCGTCCATGCCGCGGATTTCCGCCTGGAGCAGTTGCCCGGCGGGGCGGCCGATCCGCCGGAAGCCCTGACCGAACTTTTCCTCGAAGCCCCGTACGCCGCCGCCGAAGGGGTGTTCGAGACGGTCCTCGGCGAGCAGGCCGATTTCCTCCTGCTGACTGGTGATCTGCTGGATGCCATCGCCACCGGGCCTCGCGGGCCGCTCTTTCTGGTCGAGCAATTCCATCGCCTGGCCGAACACGACGTAACCGTCTATTGGGTCGCACCGGAAGCTACCGGCGAGCGTCCGGACGAGGGTGGCTTGCCGAAACCCAACGGCTGGCCCACCGAACTGGAATTGCCGCCCAACGTGCTGGTGCTCAACGCGTCCACGCCGGAGCAGTCGTTCCGCTTCGTCCGCGGAGGGCTCGCTTTGGCGGAGATCCACCGCCCGCAAGACGTTGCCGACCTCGCTTCATTTGGATTCGACCGGGGCACCGCCACGGATTGCTTGCACATCGTCCCCGTCGATAAGCGTCCCATGGGCAAGGTCGATCCGGCCGAGTCGCTCGCCGAGTGGGCTGGTGGTCCGAACTCGATTTACTGGGTCGACGCCGTCTCCTCGCTTCGCCCGATCAACAGCAGCTCGCCGTCCGCATCAGGTGCCGCCTCGGACGTTGACTCGCGGCCTGCCTGGTTGCATCACCCCGGTTCCCCCCAGGGTCGAACGCCGCAAGAGCCGGGCCCGCATGGGTGTTCGCTGATTGAAGTGGACGGCGAGGGGAATGTCTCGACCTCGCGGCGCCCGACGGATGTAATGCGCTGGGTCTCGGAGCGGATTCTCGTCGATGCCCAAACGACCGTGGACGACCTTCAGTCGCTGATCGAGCAGCAGGCCACCCACCTCAACCAGGTTTCACCCGACGTGGACCTGCTGGTCACTTGGACAATCGTCGGCGACGGCCCCTTGCCTGGGCAACTCCGCCGCGGAGACGTTGGCGAGCAGTTACTGGAACGATTGCGTCGCGAGAAGGGAAGGCTGCCGTCGAGCGGGGTGTGGACCGTGGGCCTCCGGGCGGAGGCGACGTCGCCTGACGCACTGATCCGCGGCGGTGAGGAGAGCATCCTGCGTGACTATTTGCAGGCCATCGACGCGATGGCTGGCAAGAGCGGCCGCGGCCGGCAGCAACTCGACGTCACGCTCGATTGGCCGCAGTCGCTCCGGCAGTGTCTGACCGATGCGGACCGGGCACGCGGCTTGATGCTCGGAGAGCTTCATCGCGAGGCTGATCTGCTCGGCGCCGATCTGCTTGCTCCCGATCCGCCCGCCCGCACGGGTTCGGGGACTCATTCTCGAGGCACCGCTTCCCTAAATGTGGAGGAGCCGTCCCAGTGAATATCGAATCTCTGCATCTCGATGGCTACGGTGTCTGGACCGGCCTGGAGATCGACGGGTTGAGCGACGGCTTGCACGTCTTTTTCGGCCGAAATGAGGCCGGTAAGACCACGATGCTGCAGTTTATCCGCACCGCGCTGTACGGCTTCTCGCCGGCGCGCCGGCGGTATCTGCCGCCGCTGCATGGGGGCACACCGGGTGGACGGATCATGCTCGACACGCCGCGCGGCCGGTTCACCGTCACGCGGCACCTGCTCGCGGGGCGGGGAGGCACAGCCACGGAGGACATCGCGGTGGCCACCTCCGACGGCCGCCCACGCGATCCCCGATTGTTGGACGAACTGCTCACCGGACTGGACGAATCGGTCTTCCAGAACCTTTTCGCCGTCGGCTTGCGCGAGATGCAGGAACTCGGCACGCTGGACGACTCGCAGGCCGCCGAACTCCTCTATAGCCTGAGTATCGGCACGGCTCGCGTCTCCTTGGTGGACGTGATGCGACGAGTCCGACAAGAACGCGTGGAGTTGCTCGGCGAAGATTCCGACGAACGGCCGGGGCTACTCCGTTCGCTGTTCGACCAACGCGATCAACTCCGCGCGGAGGTCGGCCAGCTGGCCGATGCCACGCCACGATATCTGGCTCTGCGGGCCCGGATGCGGGAACTCGATGGGAAGACCTCGCGATTGCAGCGCGAACAAAGCCAATTGGAACAGCAAGCCCGGCTTGTCGAGTTGGCTATCACCGTCCGCCAGCGTTGGCGGCAGCGGCTGGACTTGAAACGCGAGGTTGCACTGCTCAGCCCGTCGCACCCGGTTCCCGCCGACGCGATCGAGCGATTGGATCGGCTGATCGGCAAGCAGCGCGAGCACGAACAGTCGCGGCGTGAATGCCTTCAGGGTCGCCGGACGGCGCGCGATGAGGCGGCCACGCTGCCGGTGGACATGAAGCTTTGGCGAATGGCGGCGCCCATCGAGGCAATCGGCGAACATGAGCCGTGGATCAAACGGCTTCAGGAGGATTTGCGGCGGCTTCAAGCCCAGGCCGATAGTCTCGACGCCACGATCGCGCGGGAACGGCTGACGCTTGGCTTGCCAGCCGACGACGAGGCACCGTCCGGCAGCGCTGCGGCTGGTGAGAACCGTCAGGAATCAACATCGGAAAGCCGGGCCGCCGAGGACGCCGGGTCGGTGCACCATCCGATGGTTCCGCCCTCGGCAGGCGATGCCACCCTGCAGGGCGCTCGCCGTCCCACGGGTCCGGCGGGGCGATCCGCCGCCGGCATCCTTAAGCGGCTTCGGGAACCGGCTAGGGCCATGCGCGCGCGGCGCGCGGAGTTGGAGGAAGCCCGTTCAAGTGTGGACGCGGCCGAGCGACATCTGGCCGACGTTCGGCGCCGGATCACCGAGCGCTTCGCCGGACGCACCGACGCAGAAGTCATCGACGCGGTCGATCAAAGCGGCGAGCAGGTGTCGCGCTTGCGACGACGCATTCAGATTGATGAGCGTCTGGACGAACTCTCGCGCTACCAATCGGAGTTGGAAGAGCAGAGTCGCGACCTGATCGACAAGCAGATCCTGCCGATGTGGGTCTTGATGGCCCTCGGTGGTTGCCTGGTCCTCGGCCTGTTGCTGGTCATGGCGGGACTGTTCCTGCCCGGCACGATCACCGGTTCGTTCGGTTGGGCAATGGCCGTGCTCGGCGGCGGCGGCGTGGGTGTCGCCTTGGCCACCAAGGCCCTGTTGGAGCGGTCGAACGAGCGGCACCTCGATGCGTGTCAGAAGCAAATCGCCATGCTTCACACGCAGATTGAGCAGGCCACCGAGGAGCGCGACGCCCTCGACTCGCAGCTTTCCCGCGGCGGTGGCCCCCTGGCGGCCCGACTCCAAGCAGCCGAGCAGGAGTTGGCCGAACTCGAAGTGCTTGTCCCGCTGAAGACGGAGCGCGAGGTGGCCGAGCAGAAGCTGGACAGTGCCCGTCGCCGCGCCGCCGAGGCCGAAGGCGATTTGGCTGCCGCCCGCCGGCATTGGAGCCAATCGCTCGAGCGACTCGGCCTCCCCAGTGGGCTTTCACCGCGCCAAGTAAAGCGCGTGGTGGGCGGCTTGGGTGAACTGGAAGATGTGCTCCGGCGCCGGGGCCTGCTGGGCGATGAAATCGATGCCCGGCGACGTGAACTGGAGATGCTCACCGCGCGTATCCGCCAATTGGCCGAGCAGGCCGATTTGGACGCCGGCGGCGATCCGCTGACGATGCTCGCCACCATGGCCGATACGCTCGACCGACAGCGCCAACGAATGGAACGTCAGCGCGAGCTGCGGCGCCGGTCGCGCGAGCTGCGCCGCCGGCAACATCGCCACGAGGACGCCATCCGCGCCATCAAACAGCGCCGACGGGCGTTGCTGTTGGAAGCCAATGCGCCAAGCGAAGATGAGTTGCGGCAGCGCGCCCTGCAAGCTGCTCGGGCGGACGTGTTGCGAAACCAGATCGAGAGCCTCACCCGTGAGATAACCGCCGCCCGCGAGGGTATTTGTACCGAGGAAGAGCTGGCCGAGCAGCTTGGCCCGGAGCTTGGCTCCCGCGATGGCGCGGCGGACCAGCCGGGCGCGACGAGTGAGGATGGGGCGGCCGCGCTTCCTGGCCAGACGGCCGGCGCTCAACCGTTCCCCCCCCTGGAGCACCAGCGCGATGATTTGCTGGGCCGTCTCGAACAGATCGAACAACAGCTGCGTGAGCGGTTTGAGGAGCGCGGAAGCGTTGCCGAGCAAGCCCGTGCCTTGGCCGAGGATCGACAACTCCAACGCAAGCGGTTGGAGTCGGCCACCGTCGAACAGCAACTGGCGGAAGCCGTCCGTCGGGCGGGCGTGCTCTCGCTGGCGGCGCGGGCTTTGGAGCGGATCCGAGCAACCTATGAGCGCGAGCGGCAGCCGGAAACACTGCGCGAAGCCTCGGTGTACTTGGAGCGACTGACGGCGGGCCGCTACACCCGTGTGTGGACGCCGCTGGGCGAGCCGTCTCTCCGCGTGGACGACTGCGATGGAAACCCCTTGCCCGTCGAGATGCTCAGCCGGGGAACGCGCGAGCAGTTGTTCCTGGCGCTGCGGCTCGGATTGGCTGCATGCTATGGTCGACGCGGTGTCCGGCTTCCACTCGTACTGGATGACGTGTTGGTCAACTTCGACGACCAACGCGCCAAGGCGGCGGCCGCCGTGCTCCGCGACTTCAGCCTTGCCGGGCATCAGGTGCTGGTGTTCACCTGCCACGAGCACATCGCCGGGTTCTTCCGCGCGCTGAACGTCTTGACGGCGGAGTTGCCGAGCAGTCGCGAGCCGAATCCGCCGGCGATTCGCTTCCGGCCCAGGCCAAGCGAGAAGCGATCTCCGGGTCGCACTGCCCGGTTGAAGTCGCATGGGGAACCAACGCCAGCCGAATGGGTGACCCAACGTCGGGCTGCCGGCAAGGCGGAGAAAAGGCGCGAGCAACCGAAGCTCGAGCCGGCGGCGAGCCCCAAGGCAAAGGCCGCGTCGGACCGGCAAACCGTCGATAGTTCGAAGGAACAGCGCTCGCGGATGGATGCGGCGCATCCCACTCCGCCCGAGCCCAAGCTGCCGCCGTCCGCTCCCCCGAGCAGGCCAGCCTTGGAGGAGCCGCGACCGATCTTCCCGCCGACGGATGCCGTCTTCGACGCCGACTTCTTCAGCACTGAAGAGGAGTACATGGCGCTGGACGGACCCCTGTTCGACGACTCGCGCGACGCCAGCGAGGACACGGAGGCGTCGCAGTCCAATCCCACCGGGGACGAAGGCCCGCCGCTGGAGGCGAGCCAGCCGACCCCCGCCGAAACTGAAACTCCCCCGGTGGACTCGTTCGAGAATCCGCTGGCCGTGGAACGGCACGCAGAGGCATCGAACGAACCACCTGGCCTGCAAGAGCCAGGCGACGAGGTCTCGGACGACGTGGACGGGCGACCGGAGGAGGAAGATTGGGAGGAGGACAACTGGAAGGACGAGCAGTGGGAAGAAGACGAAGCCGACGACGAAGCCGACGACGAAGATGACGACGAAGATGACGACGAAGATGACGACGAGTTCGAACCAGAAGACGAATTGGCGGATGAAGATGAACTGGACGAGGAAGAGGAATGGGATGAAGAGGAAGAGGAGGACGATGGCCTGGAAGACGACCAAGACGATGACGAACTAGCCGATGATGAGGAGTGGGAATGGGTCGAGGAAGACGATGACCCGGATGCAGAGCTTGAAGATGACGCGGACGAGTTCGACATCGAGGATGAATACGAGGAAGACGACGAGGACGAAGCGGACGAGGACGACGCCTGGGATGATGAAGAGGAGCTGGACGAGGACGACGACCTCGACGATGAGGTAGTGGATGAAGACGAGGCCGACGATCATGGCGACGATGACGACCCGAATCGCTCGATCGACGCGGCCTGACCGGCGATCGCGCGGGTCGCGAGGATTCGTCCGTATCTCGCCACCTCGGAAGCGGCTTGGGTTCCCCGCCTGCCAGCCGAATAGGCCCGTGGTGGTAGCGGTACCCCCCGGTTAGCGCCGGCAGGGTGCGCGGTCATCCCGCTGAGCCGCGGCGGCCCAGCATGGCGGCCAGTTTCCGATATCGGCGATGGGCCTCGCGTAGAATCCAGAACAGATAGACATTGCCCGTCACCGAGGCAGCCAGCGCAGCCACCGTCATGCTTAACGGCCACCAAGGTTTGCCCGGTTTTTCGCCCGGTGGGTCGTCGGTATCCGGCTCCGAGCTATCACCAGCTTCGTCGGCGGATGACCTTTCGTCGCCCGCGTCCGTGGCGGACGGATCGCGTCCATCGAGCGACGCCGGCTGATTCGGCCGAACTGGCTGATCGGCGGCTTGGGCGTTTCCGCCGTTGGACTCCCTTGGGCTGCGGAAGGTGGTCTGTTGTCGGGCGGCATCGGCTGGCGGCTCGCCATTAGCGCCCATCTCCGGAAGGTGTTGGCCAGGATTGCTTGCGGCACCGGCAGCTCCTGGGACGAGCAGATCGGCGGGCAGGGTTGGTGGAGCGTCTTCGGCACGGGGGACGAGATCGTCCGCTCCCGAGTTTCGCGCGGCGGTGTCCGCGGGGTTCTCCGCAGCCGCATCGCTGGGCGTTTCCTTGGGCAGATTAGGGTCGTCGCCAAAGATCACCCGCCACGATCGCACTGTTCCAATCGCTGGTGGCACATCGCTACGCAAGGCTTCGCCTTCGCGCAGGACCTGCATCGACGCGGGGTCGATTTGAATGATGTACTCCATGCCACCCTCGGGCAATGGCTGCCAACCAGCATCCACGCCCAAGAGCAACGGTAGGGTCGCGATCAACGGGTTCATGATTCGGTTCTCCCTCGGATAGGAGGCGAAATGCTCAGGCCTCTTTTGTCTGAACCGCTTCTTCGAGCTTCTCCGGCGTCAGCGATACATCGGCGCCCATGCGTTCCAGTTCATCGTGGAGCATGTTCAGTAGCGACTGAAAGAAGACGACAACCATTGGCCCGACGAAAATTCCGATCGGTCCCAAGGCCTGAACGCCGCCAATCACGCTGAGCAAGGCCAGCAGGGGGTGCAGGCTCGCCCGCCCGTGCAAGACGGCGGGCTTGATCAGGTTGTCGACCATGGAGACAATCAGCGCGCCATAGAGAAACAGTACGATGGCGGCCACCGGACGGTTCTCCACGAAGAACAGCCAAAGGGAAACTGGGAACCACACGGCCGCCGCCCCGACAAAGGGCACCATGGCCAGCAGTCCGGTGAGCAGTGCCAGCAACACCACCGACCCCAATCCCGTGAAGTAGTAGCCGATGCCCGCCAGGAACCCTTGGGCAATGGCGGAAAGCAGTGTGGCCAGCACGACGGCCCGGCTGATCGAGTCGAACTGCGAGATGAGTTGCTCTTCGTAGCGGTCGTCCAATGGCGACAGCCGCATCACGGCACGAATCATCACCGGGCCGTCGGCAAAGAAGAAATAGACGCCGAGCATCATCACGCAGACGCCCACGACCAACTTGGCCAGGTAGCCGGGCGTGCGCAGGACCATTGGGGTGAGGAGTTGGCGTAGTCGATCGATCAGGTCACGTTCGATGGCGTCGGGTGAGAGTTGCCACCCGACCTCGCCGGCCCAACGTGATAGCTCGCGAGACACGTCGTGCAGATCGATCCGCGACTCCGACAGGTCGTCATAGAGCCGCACGCCCTCGACGCCGGCCATCGTCATGATGCCACTGAGCGGCAACAGCACGGCCAGGGCGATGAGCACCGCGGTGGCCAACGCCGCCCAGCGTCGATGGCCTCTCAGGTGGTCGGTCAGCCAACGATGCACCGGGCCGAACATGACCACCAGCAACAGCGACAGAAACAAGGGCAGCAAAAAGTCGGCCATCAAGAAGACGAACAGCCCACCGAAGACCAGCAGGATTGTCAGCAGAACAAAAAAGGAAACCATTCGGGCCACGGCGAGTTACTCCAGGCAAACGACGATGAGTTTGCGGGGGCCGATCCATGGCGGAAAGGGATGTCGGCAACGTCCCTCGCTTGCCGTCACGGGCGACGGCAGTAGCGGCTCGTGCCGCGCGGTTCTCCAATCGCCGGGGCCCCCACTTGAGTTTTCGCACACCAGCGGTTATTGTATCACAAGACGGCGGCCATGACAGCCGCTTCCCCACCCGACCAAAGGAATGGAAGCCGACACGGCCATGGCGTCCGCCTGATCCACGGCGGGCGGCACGGTCGCCCACCTTCGGCGAAACTTCAATTCGGTAGTGCCGTGCCAATGCCCACCTCCCCCGCGCGGAAATGGTTGGTCGCGGCGGCCAAGTTGGCCGTGCTTGCTCTGGTCGTATGGTTCGTCCAGGACACTCTGGTCGACGCCTGGCGGCAACTGGGCAAGCATCCCTGGCGCGTCGATCCCGGTTGGCTTGCCGCTACGGGTGCCTTCTATCTGCTGGGCCTTCTACCGGCGGGCCTGTTCTGGTGGTACCTGCTGAGGGTAATGGGACAACCGGCCGCGCCCGGCGAAGCACTCCGCGCCTATTTCATCGGGCACCTGGGCAAGTACGTGCCGGGGAAGGCGATGGTCGTCGTGTTGCGCGCGGGTCTGATCCGCGGCCGACATGTCGACGTGGGCGTCGCCGCCGCCAGTGTCTTCGCCGAGACGCTCACCATGATGGCCGTCGGGGCAGTGCTGGCCGCCGGCACGCTTGCCATCCGGCTGAGCGATGAACGCGCACTCTTTTGGGGCGCGTTGGGACTCGCTCTGCTGGCGGGATTGCCCACGCTCCCGCCCATCTTCCGCCGCGTGGCACGTCTGGCCGGCGTGGGCCGCAACCGGCCCGAGGTGGCCAAGCAACTCGATCGATTGAACTGGGCCGTCCTTGGCGTGGGCTGGCTCGCCATGCTGGCCAGTTGGTGCGGACTGGCCGCCAGCCTGTGGGCCATGCTGCGAGCGCTGGGGCTCGATGTGCCCGGACTGTTCGCCGATCCGGCGGCCTACATCGCGGCCGTCTCGCTATCGATGGTCGCCGGGTTCCTTTCGCTCATCCCCGGCGGCCTGGGTGTACGCGACATGATCCTCCTGCGCCTGCTCGCCCGACTATTTCCACTGACGGCGGCCGAGGCAGTCGTGGCCGGGGTGTTGTTGAGATTAACGTGGCTGATATCGGAATTGGTCCTATCGGCCCTTCTTTACCTTCTGCCCGGAGTGACGTCATGCTCTCGATTGTCGTGCCGGTTTACAACGAAGAGGAAAGCCTGATTGAGCTTCATCGGGAGATCGATGACGTGGCTCGGGCGAACAATCTGGAGTTGGAAATCATCTTTGTCGACGACGGTTCGACGGATCAGTCATGGTCGGTCGTGCGACAACTCGCCGAGAAGGACAGCCGCGTGCGGGGCTTGAAGTTCCGCCGCAACTTCGGCAAGGCGGCCGCGCTTAACGCCGGATTCGCCGAGTGCGGGGGCGAAGTCGTGATGACGCTCGACGCCGACTTGCAGGACGACCCCAAGGAGATCCCGCGTTTCCTGGAAAAGTTGGAGCACGATGTCGACGTGATCAGCGGATGGAAGAAGGTCCGCCACGATCCCTGGCATAAGGTGCTGCCCTCGCGCGTCTTCAATTGGATGGTCAGTTCCCTGACCGGTGTGAAACTGCACGACCACAACTGTGGCATGAAATGCTACCGCCGCGAGGTCTTCGACGAAGTGCGTCTCTATGGCGAATTGCATCGCTTTGTCCCCGTGCTGGCCGAGGCCCGGGGCTTTCGCGTGGGCGAGCTGGTGATCGACCATCGGGCTCGGCCGTTTGGCCGTTCCAAGTACGGACTGACGCGGTTCGTTAAAGGGTTTCTGGACTTGCTGACGGTGAAGTTTCTCACGGGCTTCGCCCAGCGGCCGCAACACCTATTGGGTACCCTGGGGCTAGTCTCGTTCGCGCTCGGGCTGCTGGGCATGATCTTCCTGGCCTTGGGGTGGGTTGTCACCCGGCTGCATCCCGATTTGGCCGCCCTGCATTTGCATCAGCGGCCCGCCTTGCTCTACAGCGTTGCTCTGCTTCTATTGGGTGGGCAGTTGATGTCGATTGGATTCGTGGCCGAATTGCTAATCGCCTATCATAGTCCTTCGCTTCCTCCGTTCTCCGTGGCCGATCGCGCCGGCGCGGAGCGCGCTGGTACCGCCAATCACGATGCAGATACGAAACGGGAGAAATCATGACCGTCCGGACCGATTCATCGAGCCAGTCGTTGCGTCGCGCGGTGTATGTGATCCTCGGATGCGTCGCCGCGGGGATGATCCTCGGTCGCATTTTGGCCGTCGACGCCGTCGACCTCCGTGCCATCCAGGATGCACGGATCAACCGCATGCTGGTTGAAAAGCGCCGCGCCATGGAGCGGGCGGAGAAGCCGCCGGAGGAAATTGTCCAGCGGATGGCCGAAGAAGAGGAACGCATCCGCGGGGCCATTCACTATGAACGCCCCTTCCTTAGCGCTAATGATCGCAGCCGCCTGGCCGCTGCCCGGGCGTTGGTCGAGCCGGAAATGCGGATCGAGGGGGCACCGTTCGCCATCGACCGCGTGATCCAGGAGCCCGGCTGGGACACGATCGACATGGTCCAGCACGACGGCCCCGACGGCCGGCCGCATCTCTACTCCAGCAAGCCACCGCTCTATATCGTCTTTCTGGCCGGTCAATACTGGGTGATCCATGCGCTGACCGGCTGGACCTTGGGGGCGAATCCGTTCACCGTGGGCCGCATCCTGCTCGTGGTCAACAATTTGATTCCGCTGTTGATCTACTTCGCGGCGGTGGCCGCCATGATCGAGCGTTTCGGGCGGACGGATTGGGGCCGCATCTTCGCCTTCGCCACCGCTGCCTTCGGAACCTTCCTGACAACGTTCGCCGTGACGATCAATAACCACGTGCCGGCAGCCGTGTGCGCGGCCGTCCTGCTGTGGGCGCTGATGCGCATTTGGATCGACGACCGGCGCAGGTCCAGCTACTTCGTCCTCGCCGGTACGGTGGGTGCCCTGCTGGTTACCTTCGAGCTGCCCGCCCTGGCCCTGTTCGGGCTGATTAGTTTGCTGGTGCTTTGGGTTGCTCCGTGGCGGGCGCTCTTGGTTTACTTGCCGGCGGCGGTGGTGATCGGGGGCGCCTTCTTCGGCACGAACTGGATGGCCCACCAGTCGCTCAAGCCGCCGTACCTGCATCGCGGAGAGGAAGACAACTGGTACGACTACACCTACGAGGTCCGGGGCCGCACCGTGGAAAGCTACTGGCGCAATCCTCAGCACCTCGACCGGGGCGAAGGCTCGCCGGCCTGGTACACGTTTAATCTGCTACTAGGTCATCATGGAATCTTCTCGCTTACCCCGGTGTGGATGCTCAGCGTGGCGGGGGCGCTCATCTGGCTGGTTGGCGGGCGGAGTGCCGATCCGTCCGTGCAGCAAGCGAATCAACCGCCGCCGGAGCGGGCCGCCGTTGCACCCGGCGCGCAACGCTTGTTGACTGCCATGATCGCGCTGGTTACGCTTGTGCTGGTGGCCTTCTACCTGACCCGCGAGGGGCAGATGCGCAACTACGGGGGCATGACCTCGGGCCTGCGCTGGATGTTCTGGCTGGCCCCGGCCTGGCTACTGTTGGCGTTGCCCGCCCTGGATCGGATGCAACGCAACCCCTGGCTCCGTGGCTTGGCATTGTTGCTACTGGCTGCCTCGGCGCTTTCGGTGGCCTATCCCACATGGAACCCCTGGTCGCACCCCTGGCTAATGAACTGGTTCATCCACATGGGTTGGGCATGAGGGAGCGACTGGAGGCGGGAGCCTGCCTCCGTCAATCGCTCGAAAAGGAGAATCCCCAGGCAACGCCGGGACGCGGCGGCCCGTGATGGTGGCGCCAGGGACGCCGTCGGCACGGCGGCGGACCCCACCAACCCGGTCCGTAGCGATAGTGCTCGATCACCACCGGCGGGCCCGGTTGCTCGACAATCACCGGACCCGCTACCGCTGGGGCTTGGCTGGCCGGCTGGGGCGGCTGCGCGGTCTGCAGGGCCGAGATCACCGCCGGGCTGACTCCCTGCTGTTGCATGGCGATGACGTCTTGGGCGCTCGGACGCACCGCCACTCCGCTGGCGTTGATATGGTTGATGATGAGTTGCTCGTCCACACCTGCAGCCGACATCGCCTTCACGTCGGCAATCGTGGCCGCACCGGCCGCCAGTTGACGGCCCATCTGCTGCTCGATGGCCGCGACGCGGGCTGCATTCCGGGTGTCGACTTCGTCCATGCCCTGCCCAATGGCGGCACCGGAAAGCGCTCCGATCCCCGCCCCAATGGCGGTGCCGGCCCCGGCGCTGCCCATGTGATCACCGACGATCGCCCCGGTGCCAGCTCCGAGCAGACCACCAACCAGGGCTCCCCGGTCGGCATGGTATGGCGAGTTGCAGCCGACGGCCGTCGCCAAGATCAGCAGGCAACCCATCGGACCAAGGTTGCTTCGGTTGGAATCCGCGCGTTTCATCTCTGTTCTCCGGTAGTCTGAAGATGCTTAAGTCCCGCAATGCACGGTCGGCGGTTGCGCGTGCTGATCAGCACGCCAATGCCAGTGAGGAAGTAGCCGCCTGTCGGCGAAATGTAGGCAGGATGCTGCACGCGGCGTCGCGATTTTTCGGATTCCCGCGGCCCGTGTCAATGCGGAAAAGTCGGAAAATGGGGGTCATGGGAGTACGGGGCCGACTGAAGGCTTTGGGTTGCGGTGCGGAAGGTCGGCAGTCCTGGCAAACTTTGCTGGTTATTTCAAGTTTAACGAAAGTGCCGGACAGGCAACCGCCGATACCCTCGATGTCGAAGGTCCGGAGGCCGTTGCCCAGCCGCGGCTCCAATCAAAACCCAAGGAGGTTATCGCTCATGAGGTTCTCCACTCGTCGGATGTTTGTTCTGCTTGCCCCGTTTGCGGGCCTGCTGATGTTGCCCGAGTCGGTTCCGGCTCAACTCGATTTGCACGAGACGTTTTACGGCGTCCCCGCTTCCAGCCGGCGGACGCCCGGTCGGGCGGGGAGCATTTTCGCCCCGCCGGCGAAATCCCCACGGGTTTCCCGAGCGACCGGCACCACGCGAGCCGAGGCGAGGCAGTCGCCGGGCCGCATGCGAATGGTTTCCACCGGTGGGGGCGAGGCGGCCACTGGCGACGAAGCCCTGGGAATCGAGATGCATGGCCATGCGATGGAGTCCGTTGGGCCGCACGTGGCCTCGGGCTATCCGGGTGGCTCATGCTCTGGCTGTCAGGACGGCTATGCGGCGCCGATGCCGGTCTTCGGCGGATGCGGCCAGTTCGGTCAGGAGTACGGTGATTGCGGGACATGCGGCCCTGCCGGACCCTGCGATACGTGTGGGCCCTGCGAAATGGACTACGGCTGTGAGACCTGCGGTCCAACGATGGGCCTGCATGCCGGCTACCCGCGCAACTGGTGGTTGCTGAAGGATATGGCGGTGTCCGCCGGCGTCCATGGCTTCAAAGGACCGGCCGACCAGGGCGCCAATGGCAACTTCGGCTTCCACGAAGGCATCAACTTCGGTGCTCCGCTCGGCGCGCTGCCGGGCGTAGGTTATCAACTGGGGTTGCTGGCAGTGCAAAGCGACTTCTCCGGCAGTACGCTTTCCGAGAGCGACCGGGGCGACCGCGATCAGATCTTTTTCACCGGTGGGCTATTCCATCGCCGGTGCGTGGGGCTTAACTGGGGCGTCGTCTTCGACCTGATGCACGACGTCTACTATTACGACGGCGAGGCCGACCTGAAGCAGCTACGCACCGAGACCTCCTGGCGCTTCCCCTCCGGCAACGAACTGGGCTACTTCGGAGCCTATGGCCTGGGAACCGACGGGATCAGCGCCCGTAATTGGGACGGCTACCTGGATCCCACCGACATGTTCGCCCTCTTCTGGCGACGCCATTTCTCCGAGGGTGGCGAGGGCCGGATCTGGGCCGGAATGACCGGCAAAGGCGACGGTCTGGTCGGGGCCGACTTGGAACTGCTCATGGGCCGAGGCTTCTCGCTCCAAAACAGCTTCACGTACCTGATTCCCAAGGAAGCCCGGGGCTCGACCGGTCTGGCCGAGGAATCCTGGGGGGTGTCGATCCAGGTGGTATGGCACCTTGGTCAGCCGGCCCGGTGTGCCTTGGAGAGCCCCTATCGGCCGTTCATGAGCGTGGCGGACAACACCAAGTTCCTTGCCGATTTCCTCGACGACTAATGTCGGGCGGATCCCGGCCGGTCCGATCTGCGATGCCCTCTTAGCGTTCGGCGCCCCACGTCCCCCTGCCCAGCGGCCATCGCGCATTGCAGCAAGCCACATGAGCGACCTTCGACGTTCGCTCGCGACCCCGTCCTGGTTGGGCGGGGTCGATTTGTGCGCCGTGCATGCGATCGGGCTGGGTTTGCCCTCCGGCGACGAATCGGCTATGATCTGAGCCATGTTCCGACAATGCAAACCAACCAAAGTATTGCTCGCCGCGGCGGTCGTGCTCCTGCTGGCCGACGGCCCTCCCTCAACGCCGCTTGGCGGATATCTGACCACCGCGTCCGCGCAGCAACCGGATTCGGGCGAGCAGCCCCAGGTGGCCGAAAACGCCACCCCGTCGGAGGATGGTCCACAAGCGGAACCGTCGGAAGGCCCAGACGCATCAACGCGAAGTGGGCCGGCGTCCGCCGACGAGTCCAACCAGGACGAATCGGACAGCAGCGACTCGGAGAAGGAGGAGGCTGCCCAGGATGAATCCGGGGCCCAGGAGACCTTCTCCTTTTTCCAGCGTCTGAATCTCCAGAACTTCTGGGAAGAAAACGGAATGACCCAGTGGTCGGTGCTGCTGGGGGCAATCTTCATTGGCTTCATCGCCGGGCGGATTGCCGCCTGGTCGTTGCGCCACTTAGGCAAGCGCTGGGAAGGTTGCGGATGGCAAGCGCGGGCGCTGTTGTTCACCGGCTTGGCCAGCCCGGCAAGTCTGGCCTGCCTCACCGTGGGTTTGACCATCGGTTTGGCCGCGCTGAGGATGAGCCCTCCGATGCGTGGGTTCAGCACCAAGCTGTTGCTGCTGCTCTACACGATTTCGGTCTTCTGGTACCTCTTCAATCTGGTGGAAGTGATCGACGTGGTACTCCGCCGCATGACGGCGAAGACGGCCACGAAGCTCGATGAGCAGATTGTCCCGCTGGTGCGCAAGACGCTGCGGGTGTTTCTCGTGATCTTCGGCGTGATGTTCGTCTCCGAGACGATTTTCAACCAGAACATCGGCGCCTGGTTGGCCGGGTTGGGGATTGCCGGCCTGGCCATCTCGCTGGCCGCGCAGGATTCGTTGAAGAACCTGTTCGGCTCGGTCACCATCTTGCTCGACCGACCTTTCCAGGTGGGGGAGCGGATCGTCTACGCCGGTCACGATGGGATCATCGAGGAGATCGGATTCCGCTCGACGAAGATGCGTACGCTGACCGGCCACCTGGTCACCATCCCCAATTCGAATATCGTCAACGATCCGGTGGAGAACATTGGCCGGCGGCCCACGATTCGTCGCCTGATGAACGTGACGATCACCTACGACACGCCGCGGGAGAAGATCGACGAGGCGGTCGGCATTTTGCGGTCGATCCTCGAGGAGGATGGTATCCGGGAGCCCATCCACCCGACCATTGGAGCCGATGAGTTCCCGCCGCGTGTCTACTTCAGCGATTTCAACTCCGACAGCCTGGGCATCCTCGTCATTTACTGGTACGCCCCGCCCAACTATTGGGACTATATGGAGCACGCCCAACGAGTGAACCTGCGGATTTTCGAGGAGTTCGAAAAGGCGGGGATCGAATTCGCCTTCCCCACGCAAACGCTCTTCCTCGCGGGCGATCCCAAACGGGAATTGGCCGTGAAAATGCTCGGCCGCGATCTGGACGGGACGTCGCCGCCCGAGGGATCGTAAACAATCCCGTCGCGGCGGAGCGCGCCAGGTCAGTGGCATGCAGCAGATTCATCCCGCCGGGCTGGCCTCGGAGTCACTGCTCGCGGAGTGCGAGGAGCGGCGGCAACGCCGCTCGGGACCCGGGGGCCAGCATCGCAACAAAGTCGAGACCGGCGTTGTGCTCACGCATCGGCCGACCGGCGTCGTCGGGCAGGCATTCGAGCGACGCTCTCAAGAGGCCAATCGCCGCCAGGCCCTGTTCCGTTTGCGAGTGCAGTTGGCGCTTGAAGTGCGCTGCCTGCCGCCCGAGTCGGCCGGGCCAAGCGCGCGATGGCGTTCGCGCGTCGCCGGTGGTCGGATCATCGTATCGCCGACTCACGACGACTTCCCCGCAATGCTGGCCGAAGCGCTCGACCGGATTGTCGCAGCCGACGATGACGTGAAGGCCGCCGCCGAACAACTCGGGTGCAGCACGTCGCAACTGGTGAAACTCCTGGGCAAGGAGCCGCGAGCGCTGGAATTAGTCAACGGCGTTCGCCTCAAACGTGGCCAGCGACCCTTGCGGCCGCCGGCGTGAGCCCGCGGCCCAGTCGCTCACAACTCCTTCGCGCGGATGTTGTGGTATTCGATGAAACGCCCGTGATCCTGAAGGGAGATGTAACCGGAGAGGGGTTTCTCACGCATCTGCTCGTGCTCGGACTGATCGACGTCTTGGATCACCTTGCCGTTCAGCGTGATTTTGATTCGTGGGCCCTCGCACTTGATTTCCAACTGGTTCCACTTGCCGGCTGGTCGCGTGGCGTTTTCCTTGGGCGCCATGTACCGGTAAAGTGACCCGCTGGAGCGTTTGTTGGGTTTCTTACCGTGGTCGGCCAGAATCTGCATTTCATAGCCGCCACGCGACGGCGCCACCGTTTTGCCCTCCTGACGGAACACGCCGGCGCGGAAACCCACGCCGCTATTACAGCCCGGCGACAAGCGATACTCCAGGCGGAGGACGAAGTCGGCGAACTTTTTCTTGTCGTAGCGGAGAAAACCGTAGGTTCCGCCCTTGCAGATTAGCATCCCGTCCTTCACGTACCAGATTTGGTCCTTTTCCTGGCGCTTGGGGTATGCGTCAGGACCGCCCGGTGCCCAACCCTCGACCATCCAGCCATCGAGATTCTTTCCGTTGAAGAGCTGCTCGAAGTCCTTTTCTTCGTCGCACGCTATGGCCGGCGTGCAAGCGGCAAACATTGCAACAAGTGCCATGGCACATAAGATCACGGGGCGAGAGCGGGGCATGAGCGTCCTCCGGGGGCGAGCGGGTTGAAGATGGTGGGGCCAAGGTAACGCACGGGACGTCGGGTGGGAATCGCAAAGCAGGCAACCCCCAGTGTATCGCGCGGCGACCGCTACCGCAACTTCCCCAACCCGCGGTCCGGTTGATTGAAAGTCCTCATGGACGCCGGGGAGCAGACCCGTGCCATCGGGCACCTGGGCGGCTAGTTCCCAATACGTTACGATTGGCCAAAGTCGACCCCCGAGTGGCCCAGCCGTGTCCACCGGGCGCCCGCGGAAACTCACGCGCGACCGGAAGATGCCTCCATGAGTGATCGTCCTCGGTTTATCTTCCTGGCTTGTCAGCCTGGAGCGGAAGACGTTCTGAAGGCCGAGGTTGCCCGCCAGGAGCCCGACTTGCGTCTGGCATTCTCGCGTCCCGGTTTGCTGACGTACAAACTGCCCGACGATCGGCGGTTGCATGCGGACTTCGATCTGAAGTTGACGTTTGCCCGCGCTTGGGGCTTTTCCCTCGGACACGTTGTCGGCAGCGATCCCCGGCAAATGGCCCGCGACGCCTGGTCGGTGATTGGCCCGCGCCCCCTGCGGCGGGTGCATGTCTGGGCGCGCTGCCCGCAATTCGCGTCGCCGACGCAATTCGACGGCGACATAGCCGGCCAAGGCCAGGGCGAGCCCGAAGCGACTGCGCTCGACGCCACGCGGCCGGACGCAGACACCACCGTCCAATTGGCCGATGCGGAGGATCAGCAGTCGGGTGGTAACAGGCCAGGGTTGGACGGCAAGCGCGAGACCACTGAAGTGCCAGAAGGGATACAGCGCTGGATTGGTCCCGACGAGCGAACGGCTCACGAGTCGCTTCTGGCTGAGAAGCCGGAGGAGGTGGGCGATCTGGCCGTGGGGGCCGACGACCCCCTGGCCTTGGCTCGCCGCGGCGAGTTCGTGCTCGATTGCATTATCGACCCGCTGCCAGCAACAGCCGACGATGGCACCGATGGCAGTGGCATCGATGACGATCAAGTCGAAACCCCTCATTCCGCCGCCTTCGGTGACTCACCCCACCCCGGCCGGCCGATGCGGTGGTGGCTGGGCTATCATCGGGCGTTGCGCCCCCCGACTATTTGGCCCGGCGGGATACCACCGCTCGATCTGCCCCCCGAAGCAGTCAGTCGGGCATGGCTGAAGACCGAAGAGGCCCTGCGGTGGTCCCGCTTTCCATTGCATGAGGGCGCGCGGGTCGCCGAGATCGGTTGCGCTCCGGGGGGCTCTTCGCAGGTCCTGCTGGCTCGTGGATATGAGGTGCTGGGAATCGATCCGGCCGAGATGGCCCCGGCGGTGGCCGATCATCCGAGATTTCGGCACCTGCGACGCCGCGCCAGTCAGACCCGACGCCGGGAGTTCCGCAAGACTCGCTGGCTGTTTGCCGACATGAACGTCGCACCCGACTACACACTCCAGGTGGTCGAGGACATTGTAATGCACCCGCAAGTGCGGATTCGTGGCCTGTTGCTCACGCTGAAGCTACCGGAGTGGCATCTGGCCGAGGGGCTGCCGGATTGCGCAAAACGGGTCTCCTCATGGGGTTTTAATAAAGTGGCCGTCCGCCATTTGGCCCACAACCACCGCGAGGTCTGCCTGGCCGCGCTGAAGCAACCGTTTCGCCGGCGCTGAGCCGCAATTTCGGGTGAACCAGGCGATTCGGCGGCGTTTCTTCTCCGCCCGGCCACCCCGCCCCGTATTTGGCGTCACCGGTGGTGGCCCCGATTTGAGTTCAGTCAGCACCATCGCGCGTTGAACTTGGGTGACCATAGCGACACGCCGTAACCCCCTCAAGAACGGGCCCGTTTACGCCGATTGAGCCGATATGGTCGGCCAACCGTCCTGGGGGCACTTTCTGTCCGTTGCGTGGCTCCAGCGATGCTGACCGAGACGGGGCAGTGGTCTTCGGACTGCCGGTGAGTTGGAGTGCTTGCGGGTTTCCCGGCAACGGCTGGGAGCGATTGACCCCGGTGGACAGGACCGTTTAAAATCCGCCGGACGGCCGTTGCCGATTGCCGCCCTGGCCGATGGTGACCCCGTGTCCGGCGTCGGCGAGGCGTGAGATTGAGATATCGCCCCGCGCGGCATGAGATAACCGGGGGGAAGCCCGGGCGGAAGATCCCCCTGTAGCCCCGGCGCTTAGCCGAGTGACGCGAGAACGCCCACCGAATGAGATGAATGGGCCGGCCCTCATCATTCATCGCGACCGCATAAGATCGATGCCAACCGCTGAAGGAGATGTTTCGATGAGGCAGACGCGCCGCCGCCCTGCGTCTCGTGGTGATGACCCGTTGAGTTTGGTTCGGTGTGCGGGCCGCCCGAAATGGGCTGCGCGATCCGCCGCCACGCCGCTGGCCAGCCCGGTGACGCGACTGCTGGTCGCGATGCTGGCCGCTGCCCTCGGGCCATTGGCGGCCGGGGCGGCGCCGCCGGTCGGAGTTTGGGCCAGTGCCCTTTCCGTGAACGGCCAGCCAGCCGGCCCCGAGCTTTTCGGCCCTGGTATCGAAGCCGGCTCCGCGGAGCAGTCGGATTCGCAATCCGGCTCCGCCAGCCCATCGCAGGCCGGCTCGCGCGCTGCCGAGCCGACTGGTCGAGAAACGGAAAACGCCCGGGACCAGTCGAAACGGGACACCGACCGGGTCGACGCCGACGCCACTCATTCGAGCGGTTCCGCGGGCGGCCAAACCTCCGGCCGCACGGATGGTTCCGATTCTGGTTCCGACACCGCTGCCGGCGCCGATCAATCCGCGTCGTCTTCCGCGGGTCCGGAGTCGCGCGACATGACGGTTGGCAATCCGCTGGCGCCGGGGATGATCAAACTCATGCAGCAGGAGATCGTCGCCGGGCTGAAGACTCGGCGTATCGAGGATCGTTTCGCCCGATTCCGCGCCTATGCCGGCCAGTGTTTGGACCGGACCGCCGGCCGCTTCTCCGGTTCGGAGTTGACCGGCCTTTGTCGACTGAGCTGGTACAACCGCCTTCTTCGCAATCCTCTAACGGCGGTCGCGGAGGCGGAGGAGTATACACGCGAACTACATCAAGCCATCGTCCATGAACGCGAGGGGCTTGCCCGGGTTCTCGAGACCGCACGGCTGAAGATGGACCTGCCGGCGCGCGAGGTGCGGGCGACCCGTCCGGCGAACTCCCCCGACGAAGCCCTGGAGGTGGTCCGCGACTGCCTCCTTCAAGCACAACTCGACTACTGCCGAGCACTGGACCCACTTAAGAAAAGCGAGATCAAAGAACTGGCGACTCATCTCTACCCGGTGTTTGCGCAGCAGGCGCGGGTGGGACACACGGTGCCGAATCGGGCGATGGGACGGCGGCTTTGCTTGCTGTTGGAGAAGATGGACCGCGGGTCGCTCCATGCGGCCGCCGAGGCATTGCTTCCGCTGACCGATCCGGCACTGTTGAGTCAGTTGTCCGCCATTCCCCGCCCGGACGCCGGTCAGGCCCTTGTGCCTGGGGTCGAGGGCAAGGTGGCGCGCCTCATCGGCACCCCGTGCGGGTCCATTGTCGTTGGTGGCGAAGGAACGAACACCTATCATTTGGACCGCATGACCGATGTGAGCGCGGTGATCGATCTTGGCGGCAAGGACACTTACGTCGACGGCAGTGTCTCGCAGCATCGGCCAGTGCTGATCGTGATCGACCTGGGCGGCGATGATCACTATCAGGCCACGCGGCCTGGCACGCAGGGGTCCGGGATCCTCGGCGTGTCGCTGCTGGTCGACCGGGCGGGCAATGATACCTACCGCGCCCGCGACGTGGCTCAGGGTTCCTGTCTTGGCGGTGCGGGAATGCTCATCGACATGGCCGGCGATGACACCTACGTGGGCGTTCGCCGTGTTCAGGCCGTGGCCCTGGGCGGGCTGGGTATTCTCATCGACCGCGCGGGCAACGACCGCTATCGGGGTGCCCTGTGGTCGCAAGCAATTGGCAACCCGCTGGGCTTCGCCTTGCTGGACGATCTGGATGGCAACGATCATTACTACTCCGGCGGAATGTTCCCCGATTCCTACGAGGAAACGCCCGGCTACGAAGGCTGGGGGCAGGGCGTCGGCGGCGGGATCCGCCAGGTGGCCGACGGTGGGCTGGGCATGCTGTTCGACGGCGGCGGCGACGACACCTACGAATACGACTACCTCTCCCACGGTGGCGGCTACTGGTGCGGCATGGGCTTCGCCCGCGACTTCGGCGGCAACGATCGCCGCCTGGGGGCAACCAAACGGGAGTATGACGGCAGCCCCCGACGCGAACGCGATTTCCAGCGATTTAGTAACGGCTATGGTTGCCACTACTCGCTGGGGTTCCTCTTCGATGACGAGGGCGACGACGAGTACGCCGGCAACATCATGTGCGTCGGATTCGCCTGGGACGCGTCGGTTGGGTACCTCTGCGATTTCGGTGGAAACGATACCTACACGGGTACCCAAGGCAACGGCGCCCAAGCCGGCTTCGCCGTCCTCTTCGACTACTCCGGCGATGACAACTATCGTGGCTACCGGCAAGGCCGGGCTTCCGGTGGCATGACCTATCACAATCTTCCCGAGGCCGGAGGCAACTTCGGCTTCGTGATTGACTACGGCGGGACCGATAAGTATGGCTCCGGCGCACGCAACAACAGCTACTTGCAACGTAGCAGCGCTGGTGGCTTCCTGATCGACCGACCCGAGCGCGACAAAGGCCACGAAACGGCCGAGAAGCCCGCCACGCTAACGGCAACCGGCTCTTGACGCGTTGTTTCATCGTTTGCCAAACGGAAGGATCCGTCATGTCTCGTCCAGTGAAGTTCATCGCCGGCGCCTTGCTGGCGTCTGTCGTGCTATCTTCCGCGGCTGCGGCGGGTGAGGAAATGGAAGGCCCGATCCTGGTGCCGTCGCATCCGCTGGTGGGACGAATCTTCACCACGGCCGAGGACCAATCCGACGAGGGACGGCCGGGAGAAGGCGTGGCCGGTGAGCCCCAAGCGGAAGATGCGGGGAGCGCGCATTCCGAAGCCCCCGCCGCCGCATCGGAACGCGCCCCGCGGCATCCCGACGCCGTCCAAACCGCCGAGACGAAGGCCGACGCTCAATCTTCCGACGAGCAATCAACAAACGCTCAGTCGACGGACGGCGAAGCTGGGAACCTGGGCTCGTCGAATCGGGATGATACGGATCAAGCCAATGGCACCGCGGCAGGCCCGAACAACGAAGAGGCGGAAAAGCCGGCAGACACCGAGCAAGGCTCCACCGACGGGGAAGACGCCGGTGACGCCGACGAGCGTGAACCGGAGCCGCCGCGGCGGGAGCTATCGCCCGCCATGGCCGCGCTGCGCGACCGGGTGCGGCGCACCCTGGCCGTTCACGCGCGAAACATGCTCAGCACCAATGTGAACAACGTGACCGAGGTGATTCACGCTTGTCGCGCCTACGGTTGCGACGCCAATGTCCACGAAGCCAATTCGCTGGGCAAGCCGCTTAACGCAATCACCTGCCTTTGCTGGAACTATCCCTGTGCCGGCTTCACGCCGCTGACGATAGCCGACGGGCACCTCACCGGGCGAATCGGCTACGGCCACCAGGACCTCCCCGGGCAGTTGCTTGCCACGCTCGCCCTGGCACGCGTGAAGGATACCTACCCAGCACGCGTTGGCGACGACGTCCGCACGGTGGCCGACCTGGTGGAATACGAAAAACTGGCTTGTCGGGAAGGAATCGACAAGTCGCTCTTGATGATCGGCCTGGTGTACTACGCCGGGCGGGATGGGGAATGGGAGAATCGGCTCGGCGATACCTGGAGTATCGAGCGGATCCTGGCCGAGGAACTCGATGCGCCCATCCTCGAAGCGCCATTTGGCGGGACGCAACGGCTGATGGGCATTAGCTACGTCGTCGATCGCCGGCAGCGACGTGAGCAGCCCCTCACCGGGCAATATGAACGGGCCGCCGATTACATCGGCAAGTTCCAGGACTACGCGCTCAAGTTACAGAACGAGGACGGTACTTGGAACGGACGGTATTTCGCCGCGCGCGGGTCCAGTGGGAACGCGGCCGATTCGCTGGCCTCCACCGCCCGTATCCTGGAATGGCTCGCCTTCTCGCTGCCGGAGGAGCGTCTGGCGGATCCACGGGTTGTCCGGAGTGTGCACTGGCTCGACCGGATGCTCAGCCAGGGTCGATACGGTCGGAACGTGCGGGGGTACGACACGGCCGAGATCGCCTCGGTCATGCACGGCCTGGCGGCGCTGCGGATCTACGATTCCCGCTACTTCAAGCCCGCCGATCCGCTTCCGGAAGAGGAGTCCGGCGAGGAAAGCTCGGCCGCCGGGGCGAATGTACGGCACCGGAACGCTGGCGTGGCTACGGGAGAACCCCGCCGGTAGAGCCGAAGCCGGAAGGCGTTCGGCCGGTTCCCCTTTCATCTCCTCCCCCGGTTTTCTGGATCCGGAGGGGCGCGGGTACGCCTTCGCGCCACCCACCCCTGGGGGCTATACTGAAGGTTCATTCACTGGGCTCGGAAGGCCCGTCCCCCGCGAGTTGGGCCCCATCGGCCTTGCAGGGTCTCGAAGGAACAACTGATTCGTGTGAAATCCCATGCCTGACAAACCATCCGATCATTGGAACGATTTGGCTTCGAATCTTGGTGCTTCCGGCGGCGAGCCGGCACCGGCCGAAGGTCAACAAGCGGCGGAGTCTGGGTCCGCCGATCCCGCGCCGCGGTTGCCCAGCCTGACGGCGAAGCCCGCCTCGCCGAAGCCGACGGCGGCCGTCGGCGACTGGTCTTCGCTGGCCAGTTCGTTGGGCCTCGCCGCGGACGAGGAACCGGCTGGGCCACCAAGCGAAACGTCCCTGCCGGCCGAAGCAGCGCCGGAATCACGATCCGACGGGCCGCCCGCCACGGATGTCTCCGCCGCCGGCGTCCCGGCCGCCCCCGCGCCGGAGCCGCCGCCTCGCGACGAGGCTCGCTCTCGCCCGAGGCCATCCGGCGGGTTTGGGGCAGGCATTCTGGACGCGAGTGAAATCGAGCCCGAGCCGGAATCAGGTGCGTCGGAAGCAGCGCCGTCGGAAGCAGCGCCGTCGGAAACTTTGCCCGATTCGGACGAGGACGCCGGGGAAGCAGAGGATGCCCGGCCGGAGCGGTCGCGGGAGGAGGTCGTCGCCGCGTTCGACGCGTTGTTTAACGACTCTGGCGAGCCGATCGACCCAGTTGAGCCGACTCGGACCGGCCCGCCGGATCCTGGCGTGTCTGGATTCGGGGCGGGAATCGCCCCAGCCGAGGAGGCGGATGCTCCGACCCACGAGGGGACTCGTGGAGAAGTGAGCGGCGCCGAGGCCGAGCCGTCGTTCGGTGATCCGACAACGGCGTCCCGCGGTGATCGCGGCCAGTCCGAGGTGGACGAGGCCCGGCGTCCGCGGCGTCGTCGCCGTCGACGCTCGGATGGGCGTGATCGCGAGGCGGCTGATCAGGATGCACTAGAGCGCGAAGAGGGCGGGCGGGAGCGCGCCGAGGAGATCGATCAAACCGGTGCGCCGCGAACCCGCCGAGATGAGGACACCCGCGAAGAGTCGGAAGCCGACGAAGAGCAGTCCACGCGTCGGCGTAGGCCCCGGCGCCGCAAGCGGCGATCCAGTCAACGACCGCCGGATGAGGGCGGAGAGTCGGCCGTTTCCACGGACATGGAAGACGAAGCGGACGACGACACCGGCGACGACGACGCGCCCGGCGGACGAGGCAAAAAAACCGCGCACAAGCAGATCCCCACCTGGCAGGAAGCCGTGTCGGTGATCGTCGACAAGAACCTCGCTAATCGTTCCCGCCGGGGGGGCGGGCAGCGTGGTGGCCGCGGCCGGGGTCGCAAATCGTCCGGCCGGCGCCGTGGGTGACGGCAGGGTGCCCTGTTGAGCTTTGGCAAAAGCTGCTAGACTCGGCGGCTGTACTCTGATTCACCCGTCATGAAGACCGCCGCCCATCTGTCCGATCAGTTGCTCGGCTTAAGCGAGCGACTGCAGCGGCAAACGGGCTTCGACGACGTGGTGGCCGCGCTTGCTGCGGGCCATGCGGCCACGCTCGACGGAGTCTGGGGGTCATCCTGCGCGCTGGTGGCGGCCGCCCTGTTGGGCGATCGCCCGACCACGCTAGTGCTGGTCACGCCCACGGCCGAGCACGCCGACACACTGGCCGACGACCTCGGCTTGTTCACCCGCGTCACGCCGGAGAGATTGCCGGCCCACGAATCGCTTCCGCGCGAGCAGGTGCTGCACGACGAGGTTTTCGGCGAGCGCATTCGCGTGCTGAAGCTGCTCGGTGGCGACCAACCACCGCGGCTGCTGCTGGCAAGTATTCAGAGTCTGGTCCAGCCCGTCCCCACGGCCGACACACTCGCGGCCCGGTCTCGCCTGCTCAGGGTGGGCCACTCCAGCGATCCGGACCAGTTAGCTCGCTGGCTCGCTGAAAGCGGCTTTCATGGCACGACCGCCGTCGAACTGCCCGGCGAGTTCTCCGTGCGCGGGGGGATCGTCGACATCTTCGCTCCGGACTGGTCCGATCCGGTGCGGGTGGAGTTCTTTGGCGACGAGGTGGAGTCGCTTCGCCGATTCGACGTGGCCTCACAGCGCAGCCTGGCCAACTTCGATCGGGTTCAGGTCACCGCGCTCGACCCGAGCGACGCCGTAGGTGCCCACTTGAGTGACTATCTGCCGGACGACGCGTGGCTAATGCTGATCGAACCGGACGAACTACGGGAACAAGGGGGCCGCTACCTGGAGCGGTTGGAGGCACCCGACCACTTCCACTCCGTCGACCAGGTGATGCGGCAACTGACGCGTCGTCCGACAGTCACCGCATCCGCCCTGGCCGCCTCGTCGATGGAGACCACTTGCCGGTTGAACATCGAGTCGGTCGAGCGCTTCAGTGGCGACATCAGCCGGGTTCGCGATGAGTTGGACGGACTGGCCGTTGCCGATCCGTCGGCCGCGGGACCCGATCAGTGTGTCTACGTTGTTTGTCAAACCGAGGCCGAGGCCGAACGGCTCGGTGAACTACTCTCCCCCACACAATTGGCCAAAGACGGACGGCTACATTTCCCGATCGGAATGCTGGAATCAGGCTTCCGACTGGTCAGCGAGGGGATTGTCCTACTCTCCAGCAACGAACTGTTCCGCCGCGATGAGGTGCGGAGGCCGGTTCGCCGCCACGTGGGTCGGGCGATCGACAGTTTCCTGGAATTGCGGCCGGGCGACCTCGTCGTCCATGTGGCCCATGGGATCGCCCGATATCGGGGAATGAAGCTGCTCGAGTCGGCCAACGACGGCCGGGCGATGGCCGCCTCGGGGCATGCCGGCGAGGAGCATCTGGAGCTTGAGTTCCACGGCGGCACGAAACTCTACGTGCCCAGCTCGAAGATCTCACTGGTGCAGAAGTATGTTGGCGGCGCGAAAAGCCGGCCAACCCTCGCCCGCTTGGGTGGCAAAACCTGGGTGCGACAGAAAGCCCGCGTGCAGCAGGCCGTAACCGACATGGCGGCCGACATGCTTCAACTCCAAGCCGCCCGCGAGGCCCGGCCGGGGATCGGCTTCCCGACCGATACCCAATGGCAACGCGAGTTCGACGCGTCGTTCCCCTACAGCGAGACACCGGACCAACTGACGACGCTCCGGGCGATTAAGGGTGACATGACGCGGCCCCGGCCGATGGATCGCCTGCTCTGCGGCGATGTGGGCTATGGCAAGACCGAAGTGGCGATGCGGGCGGCATTTAAAGCCGTGGACGCCGGCTATCAGGTGGCCGTGCTGGTGCCCACCACGGTGCTGGCTGAACAACACGGCCGGACGTTCAACGCCCGGATGGCGGAGTTTCCGTTCGAAATCGCCACGCTCTCGCGATTCGCCACCCGGAAGGAGCAGTCGCAAGTCGTCGCACGCTTGGCCGACGGCACCGTCGACATCGTGATCGGCACCCACCGGCTGGCGCAGAAGGACGTCCAGTTCAGTAATCTCGGGCTGGTAATCATCGACGAGGAGCAGCGTTTCGGGGTGGAGGTGAAAGAGCGGCTGAAGGCCCTCCGGCATACGGTCGACGTGCTGACCATGACGGCCACCCCCATCCCGCGCACGCTTCACATGGGCCTGCTGGGAGTACGCGACATTTCCAACCTGGAGACCCCGCCCGAGGATCGGCTGGCCGTGGAGACGCGTGTCACCCGCTTCAACGCCGAATTGATCCGCCACGCCGTGATGCGTGAAATGGGGCGCGGCGGGCAGGTGTTCTTCGTCCACAACCGGGTGCAGGACATTCACGCCGCGCGCCGACGCCTCGAGGAGATCGTTCCCGAGGCACGAATCGGGATTGGCCACGGGCAAATGCCCGAGCACGAGTTGGAAGACGTGATGCTCGATTTCGTCGCCGGCCGGTTTGATATTTTGCTGGCCACGACCATCGTCGAGAGCGGGCTGGATATCCCCAACGCCAACACGATCTTCATCGACGAAGCCGACCGCTACGGACTGGCCGACTTGCACCAACTCCGCGGCCGGGTGGGCCGCTACAAGCACCGCGCGTATTGCTATCTGCTGGTCGATCCGAAGAAGCATCTCAGCCCGAACTCCGCCCGGCGACTGCGGGCGATCGAGGAGTTCAGCGACATGGGGGCCGGCTTCGCCATCGCCATGCGCGACCTGGAGATTCGTGGAGCCGGCAACATCCTGGGAACCGAGCAGAGCGGCCATATTGCCGTGGTGGGCTACGAACTGTATTGCTCGCTGCTGGAAGAGGCGGTCCGCCGGTTGAAACGCCTGCCGCCGAAGAAAACGGTCGACGTCGATATCGATCTGCCGATCGCGGCCTACATCCCGCCGAGCTACGTTCCGGATATGCGCGCGAAGATCGACCTCTATCGCCGTCTGGCGGCGATCACCACGGGCGATCGATTGGACGACCTGCGCGAGGAGCTGAGCGACCGATTTGGCCCCCCCCCGCTGGCCGTGGAGCGGCTGCTCGACCTGAGCGAGATTCGTGTGCTGGCCCACGGCTGGCAGATCGGCTCGATCCACCGCGAGGACTCCTACGCCGTCCTCGGATACGCCTCGCCGGAGCGGATTCGTCGATTGGCCGACCTCAGCGTCCAACGGACCGGCCGAATGACGACTGCCGGACTGAGGATCGTGGACGGCCGAACGGCCTATCTGCCACTGGCGGAACAAGTTAGCAACGGTGAGCAACTGCTGCCAGTGCTGAAATCGCTGTTGCAGCCGTGAGCGTTTTCGCGGTATAGTGTCGCCGCGACGGTCGATTCACCGAAGAGAGACACGGGCGCCTCACCAGCCGGCGCATCCGTGGGAGTTTGAGTGCTGTGTGACAGCTTGGAATCAGCGTACCGCGGAAATGAACGATTGGTGTGCCGTTGGCATCTTCCCGGTGCTGTAGGTCGTTCCGCCATTGGGGTTTGCACGGGCGGAAGGCCAGTGGCACCCACCCCGAAATCAAGTCGTCACAACACACGAGCGGCCTATCGCGGCGGCAGGCACGATGCCCAGCCCCTCCTCGCAACATGGACGGAACCATCACGTGCAAAATGCCCTGACCTCCAGGTGGCGTGTTCTCCAACATTCCTCGTCCCGTAGCCAACCCAGCGCATGTGTCGGTATTGGGCGATGGGGGCGACATGCCGTGGGACTGGCTCTGCTTTTCACCAGCATGGCGACGCAGGTTGTCGCCCAAGACGTCGCGCCTCGGTATGCTCCCGACAGCGGCACGTCTCGATATGCCCCGACAAATGTCGCCCTGCGGGACGATTCGAGAAGCCAGTACGGTTCGACATCACGGTACGACTCACCCCCGCCGTTTGATCCGGCTCGCCGCGAGAACCCAGCACCGGCCTATCAGGGCTCGTCGCAATACAGTCCGCCTGCCCAATACGGTGGTGCGGTGCCTTATGCTGGCCCCGAACATTCTGACCCCGGACAAATGGGGGCCCATGCCGCGCCGGGCTACCACGGAGCGGTCCCCAATTCAGCAGCGCGTGGCACGGTGCCCTCCAATCCGGCCACGGGCCATTGGCCGAGCACCGCCGGCCCCAGCGCGGGTCCTTCGGCTTACTCTGCTGCTCCGCCGATGATGCCCAATGCAGCGCCACCCGGGTCCGCGGCCCGACCGCGGTTCCCCGCGTCCACGCTACCGCACGGCGCGGGAGCCGTGCCGAGCAGTTACAACGGGCCCGTCCCTCCCCAGCATCCCGTGCGAGCGGATTACGGTGCCGTGCGCGCGGAGTACGGTGGTCCTGGGGTTGGTTATCAAGGCGGTGCGCCGCCGCGGAATCAGCCGGGGGCGGGTGCCCCCGTTGCCGCGCCTGGCTTTGTACCGCCGGGGCGGAACGGCTGGAATCCCCCGCCGCAACCGCGGCAGCCTCATCGCAGTCCGCCCGCCGGAGCCTCTCGCGCTGCGCCGCCCATTGAGCCCTGCACGGGGGCGTTCGTCATGGCCCGCGTGGGCAAGGAGGCAATCACCGCCCGCGACGTAGTGGCCGAAGTGGCCCACGTGGTCGAGCAGAGTCGGGCGAATATGCCCCCCGAACAATTCGAGGAGCAACGGAGCCAGCTCACCAACCAAGTGGCCGAGGGCATCGAGACGATCATTGCCCGGCGTCGCGAGAACGACGAAACGCCCTTGACGCGGACAGAGCAGATGCAGCGTCAGATCATCCGCAACCTGCTGCAGCGAAAGATTCAGACCCTCTTGATCTGTGCCGATGCCCAACGCACGATCCCCGAGGAAGGTTTTCCAGAAATCGAAAAACAGCTTGAGGACAAATTCAACCAGGCCATGATTCCCACGCTCATGGAGCGCATGGAAGTGGATAGCCGGGCTGAATTGGAAAAAGCTCTCCGCGACCGGGCGACCTCGCTGGAGCGCGAACGGCGAGATTTCGTCAAGCAGACGCTCTCGCAGCACTGGCTACGCGAGCAAGTCGAGTTCGACGAAGAAATCACCTATCAGCAGATGCTGGACTACTATCGTGAGAACGCCGAAGAGTTTGATCGCGAAGCCCAAACCATTTGGGAAGAGTTGGTCGTGCGATTCTCGAATCACCCGAACACCGAAGAGGCCCGGCAGAAGATCGTGCGAATGGGGAACGCGGTGCTCAAGGGCACACCGTTTGCCGAGCTGGCCAGTGAACACTCGGACGGGATCACCGCGGAGGAGGGCGGGCGTCGCGTGTGGCCCAGCGACGACTTGCTCTCGGCCGACATCGAGGCGGCCGTCACCGGGTTACCCGAGGGCAAGCTGAGCCCGATCATTCGCGATTGGCGGGGTTTCCACATCGTGCGAGTGGTGGAGCGTCGGCCGGCCGGTCGTGTGCCCTTCGAAGAGGCCCAGGCCGAGATTCGCCAGAAGATCAAGACGCAACGGCTGAATCAACAGATCAACGACTTCGTCGCCGGATTGAAAGAGCGAACGTCGGTTTGGACTGTTTTCGACGACGCGCAATCCTCGACGACGGGTGATACCGCCACGGCGGGTCGGCCGGGAAACTCGGCTTCGCCCTATTGACGCGGGCTGCCAACCAGGCGGTTAACCGCCGAGTTCGGCTCGCCCCAATGGGGTGTAAGCCGGCCCGTCGCTGCTCAATTCGCTGGAGAAGACGGTCACCTCTCGGACGGCGGTGGTGCCGGCGTCGAACTGGGCATGTTCGCTCAGCAAGCGGCTCAGCGTGGCCAAGCCCGGCCCGCCGCGGCGTACGCGACCGATCGTCAGGTGCGGCACGAACTTTCGGTTTTCCGACCGGAATCCCAGCTTGCGTAGCCGCTGGTCGACCGCTTTGTACAGGGTCGTGGCGGATTGCTCCTCATCGCCGCTGCCCAGCCACAAAGTGCGAGGGCGACCCGGGTGGGGAAACGCGCCAGCGCGAATGAAGGCGAACGAAAACGGTGCTACTTCTTCCGCCCCGCGTCGGACGGCCTCGCAAACGCGCGGGATTTCCCCCAGCGGGACTTCCCCGAGGAATTTCAGCGTGAGGTGCATATTGTGCGGCTCGACCCAGCGCACGTCGCTGGTGCCCTGCGAGAGCAGTTTGATCAACTCGGCCGCCCGGCGACGGACGGCCTCGTCGATCTCGACGGCCACGAATGTCCGCGACGACTGTTTCATCGGAACTCAGAAGCTCAGCATGCGGCGGTACTGTTCCATGCGGCGATCGATGTCGGCGCGTTCCACGCGTTGGAGTCCGTCGAGGCTGAACCCCTCAACGGCGAAGCTGGCCGCGAGCGTGCCGTAGGCCATGGCCTTTTTCAGTGCGGCGGGCGAGAAGTCATTCTGTTCGGCCAGATAGCCCATCATTCCGCCGCCGAAGCTGTCGCCGGCACCGGTCGGATCGACCAGATCCTCAGTGGGATAGGCGGGCATGACGTAGGTCTCGTGCTCGCCGAAGAACATCGCGCCGTGTTCGCCCTTCTTGATAATCACGAACCGGGGTCCCATGCGTCGGATGGCGTGGCCCGCCTTCACCAGATTCTCCTCTCCGGCCAGCAGCTTGGCTTCACCATCGTTCAGTAGCAAGCCGTCGACGCGTCGCAACAGAGCGTCCAGTTCAGGACGGGTGGATTTGATCCAAAGGTCCATTGTATCGGCCACGGAAAGCTGTGTCCCCGGGCACTGGTCGAGCACCCGCGCTTGAATGGCTGGTGGACCGTTGGCAAGGAACAAGTATTTGCAGCGCCGATGGGCTTCGGGCAGTTTGGGGTCGAACTCGCCGAACACGTTCAGCTGCACGTCCAGCGTCTCGCGCTGGTTCATGTCGTCCAGATAGCGGCCGCGCCAGAAGAACGTCTTCCCGCCCGAGACGACATCCAGGCCCGAGGTGTCGATTCCCCGCGAGTTGAGCAACTCGGTGTATTTCGCCGGCCAATCCTCGCCCACCACACTCACCAGTTTCACGCCGGTGAAAAAGCTGGCCGCATAGGTGAAGAAGACGGCCGAACCGCCCAGGACGTTCTCGCGAGTTTCCGTGGGCGTTTCCACACTGTCGAGCGCAACGGAACCAACAACAACCAGCGACATGCGAACTCCTTGTTCTTCAGGGGAACTTGTACTTCATGGGAAATGGTGTTTCAGGAAGATTGCCGCGCCTGGGCGACGACGAATCGTTCGACAACCATTATGGCACGACCGCGCGAGCCGACAAGGGGCGGGGCAGGAGGATTGCAAAGTCGATTGCAGCTTGCGCTGCGCCTACACTCGTCATTCCCGCGCACGCGGGAATCCAGGGAATTGGGACGGATCACTGGATTCCCGATCCCCGCTTTCGCGGGCACAAGCTCCTCGGGAATGGCGGAAGAAATCGACTTTACAATCCTCCTGAAGGGGCAAGGCGGCCACGGCAGCCAGCAGCGTGGCGGATCCCGTGCCGGACATCGGCCCCGGGCCGACCGCCCCGGGGGCTCGGGATCTCCGGCTGCCGCCTACTGGCTGCCGCCACCCGACCCCAGCCCCAGCCGTTCCCGCTGGTACTTCCCCGTCTGCACGCGTTCGATCCACTCGGGGTTGTCCAGATACCATTGCACCGTTTCCCGCAGGCCGCTGGCAAAATCGTGCCGGGGTTTCCAACCCAACTCGCGCTGAATCTTGCCCGCATCGATTGCGTAGCGCCGATCGTGTCCCGGTCGATCGGTAACGTAAGTAATCAGGTTTTCGCATGGGCCGTGGGGCAATCCGGGCCGCAGTTCGTCGACAACGTGGCAGATGGTCTTCACCACGTCGATGTTGCGCTGCTCGCAGTCGCCGCCGATGTTATACGTCTCACCGGCCCGGCCATGCTCCAGCACGAGCCGCAGGGCCTCGCAGTGATCGCCCACGTAGAGCCAGTCGCGCACATTGCGCCCGTCGCCGTAAACCGGCAGCGGCTTGCCCTCCAACGCGTTCAGAATCATCAGCGGGATGAGCTTCTCCGGGAATTGATAGGGCCCGTAGTTGTTCGAGCAATTCGTGACGATGACCGGCAGTCCGTAGGTGCGATGCCAGGCTCGGGCGAAATGGTCGGCCGCCGCCTTCGAGGCGGAATAGGGCGAACTGGGGTCGTAGGGCGTGGTCTCGGTGAATCGCCCCTCGCTGCCCAGCGATCCGTAAACCTCGTCGGTCGAGACGTGCAAAAAGCGGAACGACTGCTTTCTCTCGGTGGGCAGTTCCCCCCAGTATCCGCGGGCTGCGTCGAGCATTTCGAATGTACCCCGCACGTTGGTACGGACGAACTCGGCAGGGCCGTCAATCGAACGGTCCACGTGCGATTCGGCCGCGAAATGGACGACTGCGTCTGGCTGGTGCTCGGCCAGCACCCGTTGACAACATTCTCGATCGGCCACGTCGCCGTGGATGAACGTGTAATCTGCGTGGTCGGCCACTGGGACCAGTGAGTCGAGATTGCCGGCGTAGGTGAGCCGGTCGAGATTGACCACCCGCGCAACGCCGTCGACAATCGTTTGCCGCACGAAGCAACTGCCAATGAAGCCCGCGCCGCCGGTGACAAGAATGGTCGCCATCAGGGAGATTCTCCATTTGCACGGCTGAAGGGAAAGACGGTTCACCGAGAAGGGAGTATTGTATCTGATCGGGGGATGCTCTGCACGGGGCCTGCCGGCAGGAGGATTGCAAAGTCGATTGCAGCTTGCGCTGCGCCTACACTCGTCATTCCCGCGCACGCGGGAATCCAGGGAATTGGGACGGATCGCTGGATTCCCGATTCCTCGGTAATGACAGACGAAATCGACTTTGCAATCCTCCTGGCGACCCGCCGGGAAGCCGACGCGGCTTGCGGATTACCCGGGGTTGCGATAGTTTAGAGAAGCAAGGCCCGCTGCCGGGGAGCCTCGCGGGTGCCAATTTGGCTGCGTCCGCGGTCGGGCGCGGGAGGCCGGTCGAACGGCGGACAATTCACGATTGCGGTTGATCTAGGAAACGAGCCAGGAGAGGGCGATGCCTGCCGACGGGGCACGAGGATCGATCGACGGCCCGCGATGCGGCGAGGGCGTCCTGGCCGGCTGGCTGGCGGCCGTCGCGACCGTGGCGGTGTGCATGGCCACCGTGCTTTTCTATCAACCTGCGGCGGCGGCTGCGTCGGATTTGGCCGAGGCGCAGGAATTGCTTCTGCGCGGCGCGTATGAAAAGGCCATCGAGGCCTTCGCCGCGGTCGACGCCGACAATCCCCGCGCGCTGATCGGCCATGCGAGGGCGCTGGCTGCCGTGGGACGCGACCGCGAAGCGATCGACCTGCTGGCAAGACGCGTGGGAGTCACTGCGCGGGCGGCGGGGGCCAACTCACCGCCCGTGGCTGTCCCGCCCGGCCAAGACGTCCCCGGCAGCGAGAGCGGCCCTCGCCAGGCCGGTGAAGTCGCGACGGATGCACCTCTGCGTCTGCCCGCTGAATTGCCGCCCGGCACTCCGGCCGCGGTTCCGGCGGAGTTGTCGCGCCTATTGTTCGAGCGAGGCGACTATCGCGACGCGGAACGGGCGGTCGACCTTGCTCTGGCTGCCGATCCCGATTCTCCGTTGGCCCGCTGGATTCTCGGCGAGTTGCACCGCGAGGCGGGACGTTTGGACGAAGCCGAAGACCAATACGTCCGTCTGGTGCGTCTCTACAACAGCGGGCGGCGCGACGATCCCGATCAGTTGCGTTGGATTGGGCTGGCTGCGGCACGGCACGCGCGCTGGAACCGGTTGAGCGGTCAGATTCATTTTCTCGTGAGCGACCTGTATCCGGCCGCTTTGGAAGCCGAGCCGGCGTATTGGCCGGCGCACTACGAGATGGGGCGATTGCTACTGGAGAAATTCAACGCGCCGGAGGCCCGTCGCGAGATCGAGTCGGCACTGAAAATCAACCCCCGCTCGGCGAAGAGTCTGGCGTTGAAGGCGGAATTGGCATTGACCAAACACCAGATGCAGGCCGCCGAGGAGGCGGTCGAGGCGGCGCTGGAGATCAACCCTCGCCTGCAAACGGCGTGGCTGCTGAAGGCCGATTTGGCGTGGCGGGACTTTCGGCCGCGCGACGCGCTAAACATCCTGCGAGACAAAGCCCTGCCGCTGAATCCACGCAGCCAGGCGACCCTCGGGCGGATGGCCGCCTGCCACGCCTTGCTAGCTGGCCACGGCGAGCCAGGGCATCGCGAGGCACTCGGCGAACTAATCGCGGAGGTGAACCGGCGTAATCCCCGGGCTGGCGAGTTCTACTTCGTGCTGGCGGATGCGCTGCTTGGACGACATCGACACGCAATGGCCACCCGATTCCACGAGGAGGCGATTCGCCGGATGCCCCAACTGCCCGGCCCGCATGCGTCGATGGGGCTGCTGCAAATGGCATTGGGTCGAGAGGAGATGGCCGAGCAAACACTTCGCGAGGCCTTTGAGGCCGACCCGTTCAACCTCCGCGTCCACAATATGTTGGGTGTGCTGGAGGTGCTCGACGAAATGGAGTCCTTGGAGACGGAGCATTTCATCATTCGTTATCTGCCAGGTGACGATGCCCTGTTGGCCCGCTATGCGGCACGTTACTTGGAGCGGAACTATCCGGCCTGGTGTCGGCAGTTTGATTTCACTCCGTCGGGGAAGACGAAGGTCGAGATCTTCTCCACCACGCGCGGCGAGAGCGGCGCCGGCTGGTTCGCCGCACGGATGACAGGACTGCCCGTTCTGGACGCGGCAGCCGCGTCGACCGGATGGATCGTGGCCATGGCTTCGCCCAACGAGCGGTATCCTCAACCGTTTAATTGGGCGCAAGTGTTGCGACACGAAGTCGTCCACGTGATCACGCTTCAGCAGACGCGATTCAACATGCCGCACTGGTTGACCGAAGGGCTGGCCGTCTACCTGGAGGGCTACCCCCGGCCCGCCGCGTGGAACGAATTGCTAATCGACCGGGTGGGCGGGGACGGCCTGTTCGATTTGTCGTCGCTGAACTTTGCGTTCATGCGGCCCGAGTCGAGCGACGACTGGCAAATGGCCTATTGCCAGGCGGAGCTTTACGTGGAGTACGTTCTGCAGCGCTTCGGTTCCGGCGCCTTGCGACAATTGATCGCCGCCTATGCAGCCGGCCGCGCCACGGATCAGGCGATCCCGCTCGCCGTGGGCGTGCCGTTGAAACAATTCGAGGAGGGCTATCGTCGTTATGTCGAGCAGTGCGTGGCGGGTGTCAGCCGGTTGGAGCGGCCGCGCTCGGGCAGTGTCAGCGACTTGCGGGCCGCCCACCGCGCGGACCCCGACGACGCGGACGTTTCGGCCGCGCTGGCCAAGGCTTATCTCCAGCGCGCGATGAACGACGAGGCTAGGCAGTTGTCTGAAAACGTCCTGGAGAAACACTCTCGGCATCAACTGGCCAGTTGGGTCCTGGCCCGCTTGGCCATGAACGAGAAGGACATTGCCAAGGCGGAGCGGATTCTGGAGACGGCCGTTGATCGCGAGGAGCCGCAACCAGACGCGCTCCTGCTGCTGGCGGTGATCAAGCTGAAGCAGGAGGAGCTGGCCGAGGCGGAACAACTGTTCGCGCTGGGGCACGAGAAGGATTCCATCTCGGACGAGTGGCTGGATGGGCTGATTCGCACTTACGAAGCGGCCGAGAACGACGAGAAACTCACCGATGCGCTCCGCCAGATGGCCGCCCGCGATCCGGACCGCTTGAATGTCCGCGAGAAACTCACCAAAATAGCCCGGCAGCGGCGTGATCCCGTGGCCGTGTTGCGCTGGGCGACGGAGGTGCTGCGGATTAGCGTCGCTCACCCGGTTGCACATCGGGCGATGGGCGAGGCCCTGCTGATGTTGCCCGCGGACACCCCGATCCCCACGGCTGGGGCGGAATTGTCCGGCGGCGGCGAATCGGCCGATTCGCCGGAAGCGGTACGCCAGGCGCGACTCCAGCGGGCGATCGAGCATTTCGAGACGGCCGTCCAACTGGAGCCAACCGAGCCCCACGGCCGCTTCGCCCTGGCCGACGCCTACTTGCAGGCCGAACGTCCGGCGGATGCCGTTAAAGCACTTCGCGACTTGCTCGAACTGGCTCCGGACTATCCCGGAGCGGAACTATTGCTGGAGAACATCGACGAAAAACGTGACGAGTGACGGGTGATTCGCGAAGGGCAGCCAGGCGACCAGCGCAGCCAGGCGACCGGCACGGCCGCTTGGGAGCGGAAGGCATTGACCACTTGCCACGTGACAGCCGATGCCGCCGGAAGATCAACCATGAAGCAGTCCGCCGCCGACATCACGCTGGCCGACTTCCAGGCCTTGATCCGCGAGATGTACCTCGAGAAGGACCTCGCCCGGGGCGTGGACGGCACGTTCATGTGGCTGATGGAGGAGGTGGGCGAGTTGGCTTCCGCCTTGCGCGAAGGGACGCGCGCGCAGCAGGCCGAGGAATTCGCCGATGTGTTGGCTTGGTTGACCACGATCGCCAACGTCGTGGAAGTGGATCTGGCCGAAGCGGTGGCAGCCAAATATGGCTCGGGCTGCCCCGGCTGTGGGCGGCTCGCTTGCAGTTGTCCCGACGAGGGAAAACCTTGATGATGACAGGAATCTTTTCCGAGGCGAAGATCAGTGCAAATGGTGACTGAAGCCAATCAATCCCGGTCCGCCTCGCGGCTCGCCCGGGCAAACCGCGGGATGACCCGAACGACGACCGACTCGGCCGGCGTGACGACGCATCCGGTCTGGTTGCTCACGGGGCGATCCACCCGCGGTCGATCGGCCGATGCCACTTGTCGCTCTCCCCTGCCCGGGCTGCGGAATAGCAGCATTGAGGGCGAAGCAGAGGGCGGCAAATGCGTCTCCCGCAATCGCCCTAAAACGCGGGGGCTCGCCGCACTCGGGTTGCTGGTCGTGTGCTGGGCCGCGCACTGGGTGCCGCTGGAGGAAAAGGCGTTTGCCCAGGGGGACAAGCCGCCACGGTGGACATCGATTCGCGTTGGTTTCGACGACGACTACAAGGTTGGCACGTGGACCCCCGTGACCCTCACCCTGCGTGGCGGAAGCCGGCAACTGACCGGCTTCGTTACATTAACCGTCCCGGACGGCGACGGCGTACCCAGCGCGGTCACCACGTTCGGCGGCCGACCAGTCATGGTCCTGCCAGGCCGCGAGACGACCGTCCGGCTGTTCGCCCGTTTCGGCCGGGTTGATAGCACGGCTCGGGCGGAGTTCATGGTCGATGGCGAGATCGCCGCGGCGCGCGAATTCGAGACCAGCTTCGAGGCCGACGGGCAATACTATCTCGACGCCATGGAGGCCGACCGGAGACTCTATGTCCTCGCCGGCGCGCGGACCATCGGGTTGGCCGAGCTGGTCGAGGCCGAACCTTACCCGATGTCGACGGATCAGGTGGCGCGGATCAATTCGATCGATCTGCTTCCGACGCGGTGGTTTGGCTATGAAGGCGTGGAGGCGGTTATCCTGGGGACCAGTCGTCCGGAGTTCTACCGGTCGCTCGCGGATGGGAGCCCACGCCTGGAAGCCCTGGACCACTGGGTGCGCCAGGGTGGTCGGCTGGTGTTCTGCGTCGGACGGCAAGGGGCCGAGATTCTCGCGCCGCAGTCTCCGCTTCGCCGTTTCGCCCCTGGAAACTTCACGGAAATGGTCACGCTGCGCCAGTCCGGCGCCTTGGAGAGTTTCGTTAACGCCGACTCGCCGTTACTTCGTCCCGCCGCGGAGAAAGTGCTGGGACGCCAAGCCACGGAACTCCGCGTCCCGCGGCTCAAAGAGACCGACGGTGTGGTCGCCGCCCGCGAGGCCGACGTGCCGCTGATCGTGCGAAGCGCGCATGGGCTGGGGGAGGTGGTCTTCGTCGCGCTCGACCTGGATCGTGCCCCCTTGGCTGACTGGGCGGATCGCGGGGACCTGGTGCGACTGCTTCTGGATCGCGAAGCCCCCCCGCAAGATGACGAAGAAACGGGCATGGCCTACGGATACGGCTACGGATACCAAGATCTCACCGGTCAGCTGCGCGGAACGCTCGACCAATTCGAGGGGGTGCGACTGGTGCCCTTCTCCATCGTGGCGCTGTTGATCATCGTCTACATTTTGCTCATTGGACCGGGCGATTTCCTCTTCGTGCGCCATGTGCTCCGGCGCATGGAGTTCACCTGGCTCACCTTTCCGGTGATCATCGTGGGTGTGAGCCTCGGGGCCTATTGGCTGGCCTACTGGCTAAAGGGCGACCAGTTGCGGATGAATCAAGTCGACCTGGTGGATGTCGACGTCTCGTCGGGGCTGGCACGAGGCACCACCTGGACGAATATCTTCAGCCCACGGGTCGAAGCCTTCGATCTCTCCCTGCGGCCAACGCTGACCGGTGGGGCTCCAGCGTCGAACACAGCCCAGCCCTCGCAGTCCGAGGTGCTGCTCTCCTGGCTAGGGCTGCCCGGCGGGGCCATGGGCGGCATGAATCCTCGGGCGGCCGGTCCGTCGCCCTTCGCCCGGTCCTATTCGTTCGGACCGCGGCTAAGCAATCTGCGCGCGGTCCCCATTCAGGTATGGTCCTCGAAGAGCTTTGTCGGCCGCTACCTCGCGCAGATGGATGCGACGGTGTCCGGCGAGTTGATTCAAACCGACCGTGGTCTGGTTGGTCACCTGACGAACGATCTGGGCGTCGCCCTTACCAATTGCGCGCTGATCCACGGCGATTGGGTCTATCTGATCGATCGCTTGCCCGCCGGCAACACGTTCGCCTTGACCGATGAAATCCCGCGAGCCGACCTGACCACCTGGTTCACCAACCGGTCCTATGTTCAAACCGATCAAACCCTGCAAACGCAAAGTGAATCCTACGAAACGGAGAGTACGGATCCGGGCTATGTCTTGCGAACGATGATGTTCTACGAAGCGGCCGGCGGGCGCCAGTACGCCGGAGGACTGACCAACACGTACCAGAAGTTTGTCGATCTGAGTCATTTGATCGATTTGAACCGGGCGGTGCTGTTGGCCCGGCTGCCCGAGGGCTATCGAGCGGCCGAGTTCCTCCGGGGCGACGAGCCGGTCGAGCCTACCGCGGTTCGGTCGCCGACATTTTGCCGGTTCGTCTTCCACGTGGAGCAAACGGAGGAGCAGATGGGGGAGCAGACGCGACCCGCGGAAGGCTCGCCCACGGCTCCCCCGGCCGATCTGCCCGTCCACCCCGACACTCGGCCAGTCGAACCGCAGGCGACAACCAAGACACCTCAATTTCCGCCACTTCACCCGGCTCAGGAAACCCCTTAACGCGAATCCCCGTGGCAAGTACCCATCGGGAAAGCACCGAGCGGCTGGCATCGTCCGCCCTGTTCGTTCGGCGTCACCTCACGCCAAGCAACGCCTCATGATCAAGACCGTCGACCTCACGAAGACCTACGGCGAACTGCACGCCATCAACAAGCTCAATCTGGAGCTGGAAGAGGGCGATCTGTTCGGCTACATCGGGCCCAACGGCTCGGGCAAAACCACAACGATGCGCATCCTCGCCACGCTGCTCCAGCCGACCTGGGGCGAGGCGTACGTCTGCGGTCACTCGATCTACACGCACCCGAAAGAAATTCGGCGGCTGATCGGCTATATGCCCGATTTCTTTGGCGTCTACGACGACATGAAGGTGATCGAGTACCTGGAGTTCTTCGCCGCCGCCTACCGCATCCGCGGTCCTGGACGACGGAAGATCTGCGACGATGTGCTCGATCTGGTCGACCTGGGCTATAAGCGAGAGGCGCTGGTCACCAGCCTTTCACGCGGCATGACGCAGCGGCTGGGTTTGGCCCGCGTGCTGCTACACGATCCCAAAGTGCTTATCTTGGACGAGCCGGCCAGTGGACTCGACCCGCGCGCCCGGATCGAGATTCGCGGCCTGTTGAAGGAACTCCGCCGCATGGGCAAGACGATCATGGTGTCCAGCCACATCCTGCCGGAGTTGGCCGACATCTGCAACAAGGTGGGAATCATTGAGCGCGGCGAACTCGTGCTTCACGCGGCCGTGGCCGACGTGATGCGCCGCGTTCGCCAGCAGACACTGCTGCTGATCCGTGTGGCCGACGACCAGGAAGCCGCCGCCCGGCACCTGGAACAGAATCCCATGGTTGAATTGGTCGATCTGCGCGATGAGACGATCCACGCCACACTCTACAAGGAAGTGGACGACTACAGCGAGCTGGCCAGCTCCCTGATCGAGGCCGGACACCGGCTCACCCTGCTCCGCGAGGAAGAAATCAACCTGGAAACGGCCTTTATGGCGCTGACCAAGGGCGTAACCGCGTGATTGAATGGTGACTCCTGGTATTCGAGCTTCAGGGTTGCCGCCGCCGGCGATCATCCAGTACCCACCATCCGACATCCATCCATGAGCGAATTCATTACGGTTGCCCGCGTGGGCGAAATCCCCGAAAACGAAGGCCGCACGTACGTTGTCGACGGCCATCCCATTGCCGTGTTCAATTACGACGGCCGCTATTGGGCCCTGGACGACGCCTGCCCCCACATGGGCGCCTCGCTGGGCACCGGCGACCTGTTCCGCGGAATGGTTGTCTGCGACCGTCACCTCTGGCCGTTCCGGTTGGAGGACGGCGTCTGCCCGGACACGCCGCACCTGAAGGCCACGGTCCACGAAGTCCGCGTGGAAGGAGACGAAATTCAGGTACGGAAGAACGCCTAGGGAGGGCGACGCCCAACCTCCGATTGGCCCACCCCTACGAGCCGCGCAGAATCGCGTTCATGTTGCGCTTGTAGGCCTCCACGCCCGGCTGGCCGTAAGGGTTGATCCCGCTCATGCGTCCCTCGACCACCGTGGCGATCATCAGCATCTGGAGCAACTGCCCAACTGACGCCTCGTCCAGCCGCGGCAGCGTGATCGTGGCCGTAGGCCGCAAGTCGTCGGCATAGGCCCGGTCGGTGCCCTCTCGGGCGGCGGCGAGCAACTCCGGCATCGTCTTGCCCGCCATCTCGTTGAGCTTGTCCTGGTTCCGTTTCCACTTGGGCAGCGCGATGGGCTCGCGGCTGGGCTCTTCAACCACCAGGTTGGTGATCAGCTTATCGCGGGCGCCTTCCTGATGCTGCTGGCCGCGGGAGTGCAGGTCGCGGGTGTTGACCACGGTCAGCGGTGTGGGGCCCTGGCCGTGCTTGCCCAAACTCTCGGCCAGCAGTTGATCATACCAGAGGCCGGTCGCCTCCAATCCCTTGCCCCATGTGGAAAGAACGCGGATGTTCATCGCGCGGCGGATTTGCATCAGCCAACCGATGCCCGCGTAGGCCAGCGGTGGGCTGTCCAGCGGGGCGGCGGTGCGGAATCGCTCGTTCATCGCCGCGGCGCCCTGAAGGAGCTGCTCGACATCGAGCCCCATCACGGCGGCCGGCAGCAGGCCCACGGCACTGAAGACGGAGAACCGCCCACCCACGCCGTCGGGGATGGGGAATGTTTCACCGCAGCCGATCGCCTCGCTCAACTCGCGCAGCCGGCCTGTCTCGCCGGTGACGGGCACGACGCGTTCGGCCAGTTTCTTCTCATCCGCGCCGGCGCTGCTCATGGCCTCGAAAAATACTCGGAAAGCCGCGGCGGTTTCCAGCGTACCGCCGCTCTTGCTGATGACGATGATCGCCCACCGCTCGTCCGAATCGAGCAGGTCGAGCAGCCCCCGCATCGAATCGTTGTCCACATTGTTGCCCTCGAAATGGATTCGCGGCCGGTTGCCGCGAGCGTCGCGGGACAATTCGTTGTGATATGGGTGGCAGCAGGCCTCGAACAGCGCCCGGGCGCCCATGTACGAGCCGCCGATGCCCAGCACCACCACGCGGTCGAACTGCTCGGCCAGCCGGTTGCCCGTGGCGACAATCTGGTCCAACTGATCGCGTTCCTCGTCGAGCATGCGATCGGGCAGGTCGAAGAATCCCGCGTCGAGCGGCTGCTTCTCCGGCGGGACGGCCTTGCCGGACTCGTAAAGTGCCAGATTGTCCAACACCTCCTGGCGGCAGGACGTGAGCTGGGGCGAAAGATACTTCAAGTCGGCCTCGATCAGCCCCAACTGCTGGGTGGCGGGTGGGGCGGAACCGGGGAAGATCAGCGGCGCGTAGTCGTAACGGATCGGGTCCATGGGCTGGCCTCCGGAATCGGGAAGTTCAATACCGTGACGGAAATATCGCAGAACGGCCGGCGGGCGTGAAGGGGGCCCTCTTGTCCCGGATCGGGCAGGGGGGATAATGGGCCGTTCGTTTCCGGCGGTCTTTATCGACCGCCTAGACCACGATATCCAGAAGACAACCCGAGGTGAGTCCAAGTGAATATCCAGAAGATGGCGCGTGAGTTGAAGAAGCCCAGTGGTGGGAAGATCGTGATGCTAGTGGGCGACGGCCTGGGGGGATTGCCCCAGAAGCCGGGTGGACCGACGGAGTTGGAAGCGGCCGCCACGCCCCATCTCGACAAGTTGGCCGGGCGGGGAGCGTCGGGCATGATGTACCCCATCGCCCCCGGCATCACCCCCGGTAGCGGCCCGGGCCACCTGGGCCTGTTCGGCTACGATCCGATCGAGCACCTGATCGGCCGGGGCGCGCTGGAGGCCACCGGCATCGGCATGAAGCTCGAAGAGAACGACGTGGCCATCCGCTGCAACTTCTGCACGCTGGACGCCGATGGCAACATCAGCGACCGTCGGGCGGGACGCATCCCCACCGAGGAAAGCGCCCCGCTGGCCGATATGCTCAACGAGAAGATCACCATCGACGGGGTCGAGGTGATCGTCAAACCGGTCAAGGAGCACCGCTTCGTCGTCGTCTTCCGTGCCGAGGGGCTAGGCGACAACGTGGACGACACCGACCCGCAACGCACCGGAGTGCCGCCGCTGCCGGCAAAGGGTGAAGGTGAACCCAGCCAACGCACGGCCAAGGTGGCCGACGAGTTCGTCGCGCAGGCGACGAAATTGTTGGCCGATCAACCCAAGGCCAACGGGTTGACGATGCGCGGCTTCTCCAAGCGGCCACAAATCGACACCTTCGAGGACGTCTACGGCCTGAAGCCGGCGGCGATCGCCTCGTATCCCATGTATCGTGGGCTGGCGCAATTGGTCGGAATGCATCTGGTGGGTGAGCCGAGCACCATCGAAGAAGAAGTCGACCTGCTGGAAAAGGTGTACGACGACTACGATTTCTTCTTCGTTCACTTCAAATACACCGACAGCCGGGGAGAGGACGGCGACTTCGACGCCAAGGTGAAGGCCACCGAAAAGCTCGACTCCGTCGTGCCGCGAATCGAGGCCCTCAACCCCTCGGTGCTGATTGTCACTGGCGACCACAGTACCCCGGCCAAAATGGCCAGCCACAGTTGGCACGCCGTGCCCGTGCTGTTGGCGGCCGATACCTGCCGCTTCGACGGCAAGCAGGCGTTCAGCGAGAAGGAATGTCGCACCGGCGAACTGGGACACTTCAACGGCGTGTACCTGATGCCGCTGGCCCTGGCCCATGCCGAGCGATTGGAGAAGTACGGCGCATGAGCAGCCAGCAACAGCGAATCGACGCATTTCTCGGCGGTCGGCGTTTCGCCGTGGTGGGCGCGTCGCGCGACCGGGCGAAGTATGGCAACAAAGTGCTGCGATCCTATCAGCAGGCGGGGCGCGACGTGGTGGCCGTTAACCCGAAGGAAGACGAGGTCGAGGGAGTGCCCTGCTACCCGGATCTAGCGTCGCTGCCCGAGCCGGTCGACGGAGTGTCGATCATCACCCCGCCGAAGGTGACCGAGCAAGTAGTGGAGCAGGCGGCCGAATTGAATATCGCCAATATTTGGATGCAGCCTGGGGCGGAGAGCGACGAATCGCTCCGTTTGGCCGAATCGCACGGCATGAATGTCATCGGCGGCGATGCGTGTCTGTTAGTCGTTTTGGGCTTCCGTGAGGATTGAAGGACGATTGATGCCTGTGCAGCCGATGTTCGCGACGGAGAGAACAGAATGGAGGCGACGTGCCTGACACCCGGGCATTTCCCACAAGTCACGCATGTGCCCATTACGTGCAACCCTCCAATGCACGACGGCCCTCGACGGCGCCGAGGTGGGGCTGCCCGGTTCCGGCGGGCCCGCGCCGGCCGTTTTCTCCCCTGGTGGACGTCTCGCGGACAACTACTGAGGTGACGACCGGATGATGACCGTGGCGGAACACTCGAGCGACCGGCTGGACGTCATCGCCGTGGGCGCCCACCCTGACGATGTGGAGATCGGCTGTGGTGGCACCGTGGCCAGTCTGACCTCGCAAGGCTACCGCGTGGGGATCATCGACCTGACGGACGGCGAGCCGACGCCCGGCTCGCCGGGCCCTGATGTGCGTCTGGCCGAAGCCACGCGGGCGGCGGAGATTCTCGGGGCGGAGTTCCGCGGCACCCTGGCGTTGCCGAACCGGCGATTGTTCGACACGTTCGAGAATCGCGTCGAGTTGGCCAAGGTATTCCGTGAGTATCGTCCGCGGCTGGTGCTGGGTTTGGGTAGTCGCACGCCGATGGCCTCCCCGGACCATCATCAGGCAAGCCTGTTGACCGAGGCGGCCGTCTTCTACTCGCGGTTGACCAAGTGGGACGAATACTTCGACGGCTTGCCGGTTCATCGGGTTGACGTCTATCTTGAGTATTATCTTGCCTTCCGCACGCTCCAGCCGCCCACCCAGCATCCGATTGTGGTGGACGTGGGCGAGGTGATCGACAAGAAGATCGAAGCCATCGCCGCCTATCAAACCCAGTTTGGCGAGCGTCCGGAGGTGCTCGATCGCATCCGCCTGTTCAACCAGCAACAAGGGATGGCCGCCAGCCTGGAGGCCGGTGAAGTATTGTCCAACGCTTCGCCGTGGGCGACCCGCGATTTAATGAGGTTGTTGTTCGATTGACCGTTGATTTTTCGCCCGTCCGTCGGGCCCGATTGTGAATTTCGCATGCCAGCCAATCTAACCTCCCAATACCTGAAGGCCGAAGCAGAGTACCGGCGCGCCAGCACGCCCGACGAGGAGCTGGCGTGTTTGCAGGTGATGCTGCGCGAGATCCCCAAGCACAAGGGAACCGACCACCTGCAAGCGCGGCTGAAGGCCAAAATCTCCGAGGTGAAAAGCGAAATCGTCTCGGAGAAGAAGTCCGGCAAGGGAAAGTCGCGCGGCCTGCGAATCCCGCGGCAGGGGGCGGGCACGGCGATCATCCTGGGCGGACCCAACGCCGGGAAGACGCGACTGGTCGTCAGCCTCACCGAGGCCGAGCGGGAGGTGGCCGACTATCCGTTTACCACCACTCTGCCCGCCCCCGCCATGATGCCCTGGGAAGACGTGACCGTACAGTTGATTGACACCCCGCCAATCACGGCCGACTTCCTGGACTCGCACATTCATGGCCTGACCCGCGCGGCCGACCTTGCTCTGCTGGTCGTCGACCTGGGTAGCGAGGAAGGGTTGGAGCATTGCCAGGACGTGCTGGAACGCCTGTCGCAAACCAAGACGCGGCTGGCCGCCACTTCTTTCCTTGATGAGGATGACGTGGGCCTCTCCTACACCCGCACGTTCTTGGTGCCCAACAAGATTGATCTACCCGAAGCCGCGGAACGCCTGGAGTTGCTCCACGAGGAAATCAATCTGGAGTTCCCCGAGTACGTCGTCTCGGCCGAAACGGGAACCGGGCTCGAGGAACTCCGGGACGCCGTTTACAAGGCCATGGATGTCGTGCGGGTCTACACGAAGCTCCCCACGGCCAAGGAACCCGATTTCGATCGACCATTCACTATTCGCCGCGGCCAACCGCTGATTGAACTGGCCGGACAGGTCCACAAGGACTATATCGAAGGACTCAAGTTCGCCCGAGTCTGGGGGAGTCAGGTCCACGATGCGACCCAGGTCAAGGGAGACTATGTGCTGCACGATGGCGACATCGTTGAGCTGCACATGTAAGTGGAATGATGTGCGGGTCGCGATCCGCATCGCTCCGCTGCCGTACGGCTGCGCCTGATCCAAGAACCAAACGCCCACTGCCAGCCGTTTGCTGTCCACTGCCCATGACGAATCCCGATATTGCGGCCGTCTTTGAACAAGTGGCTGATCTGCTCGAGTTTCAAGGTGCCGGCTCGTTTCGCATTCGTGCCTATCGCAACGCCTCGCGCGTGATCGGCGACCTGAATCAGCCGGTCAGCCAAATGGCGGCCGAAGGAAAAAAGGCTCTGACCGCGCTGGATGGGATCGGGGACGATCTGGCCACCAAGATCATCACCCTCGTCGAGACTGGCTCCCTTCCAATTCTGGATGAATTGCTCGAACAAATCCCGATGTCGGTGCTGGCCGTGCTCCGCGTGCCTGGCTTGGGACCGAAGCGGGCGGCCGTGCTCTACCAGCAACTCGCCATCACCACGCTCGACGAACTCCGCGAGGCCTGCGAGACGCATCGCGTACGCGAGCTAAAGGGCTTCGGTGCCAAAACCGAGGAGAAGATCCTCGCCGGGTTGGAGATCGCTGCCGAGGCCGAACGCCGCCAACTCTGGGTCAATGCCGACCGTGAAGTGCGGGAATTGCTGGACTATTTAGGCGACGTGCCGGGGGTCGATCGGATCGAGGCGGCCGGCAGCTATCGCCGCTGCCGCGATACGGTGGGCGATCTGGACCTGCTCGCCGTCGCCCGGCAGTCGACGCCGCTGATGGACCGGCTTGCCGCCTACGACCGCGTGGCCGAACTCTTGCTCCGCGGCGATACAAAAATGTCCGTCCGCCTAAAAGACGGTTTGCAAGTCGACCTCCGGGTTGTTCCGGACGAGGCTTTTGGCGCGGCGCTGCAGTACTTCACTGGCTCGAAAGAGCACAACGTGGTTCTCCGCGGCCGGGCCAAAAAGCTCGGACTGAAGATCAGCGAGTACGGTGTCTTCCGCAGCGAGCAGCGCGTCGCCGGACGCGAGGAGCAAGAGGTCTACCAAGCGGTGAATCTGCCCTGGATTCCGCCGGAGCTGCGCGAGGCTCGCCGCGAGTTCCAGTGGGCAGACGCGGACGCCCTACCCAAGCTGATCGAGCGGCAGGACATCCGGGGCGACCTGCACATGCACACTACCTGGAGCGACGGCGTGGCCACCATCGAGGAAATGGCTCAGGCCGCCCGCCGACTTGGCTACCAGTATATCGCCATCACCGACCACTCGAAACGCGTTACCGTGGCCGGCGGGCTCACCGCAGAGCAGCTTCGCCGTCAATGGGATGAAGTGGACCGAGTGAATGCCGAGCTGGACGACATTGAGATCCTCCGAGGCGTGGAAGTCGACATCCTCGAAGCCGGCGGTCTCGACCTGCCGGACGACGTGCTGGCCGACGCCCAGTGGGTAATGGCCAGCGTTCATTTTGGCCAGAATCAGCCGGAGGAACAGATCACCCGGCGCATGGTGCAGGCCCTGGAGAATCCCCATGTCTCGGCCATCGCCCATCCCACCGGACGCATGCTGCGCCAGCGCGAAGCGTATAAGGTCGACCTGGAGGCGGTGATGCACGCGGCCGCCGAGCACGGCAAGATGCTCGAACTCAACAGTGGCCCCGCCCGGCTCGACCTGGACGACGTGGCCTGCGCGCGGGCGAAGGCCCTGGGCGTGCCCGTCGTGATCTCGACTGATTCGCACCGCCCGGAGCGCCTGGAGGCCATGCGTCTGGGAATCAATCAGGCCCGGCGCGGCGGGCTGACGGCCGACGACGTGGCCAACACACGCCCGTGGGCCGAGTTGAAAGCGATGCTGGGCCCTCGTGCCGAGTGATGGGGCGCGGGCGGAATTCAGTACGTCACTCCGCCGCGTAGCATTAGCGTGTCGGCCGGTTCGAAGTCGGGGGTGTTGCTGCCATACTGGAACTTGCGGCCCAGCACGTAGGCCACTTCGAAGTAGGACCCCAGCCCGCCGGGCACCTTGCGTTCCAGCCCGAGGATGATGCGGAAGTCGCGGTAGTTTAGTTCGTCGGCCGTGCCGTCGCTCCGCTCGATGGCCCACAGCCCGCCGCCCAATTCCCCGGCTGCGTAGAGCCAGTGTTCAACCTCGGGCGGCTTGCCGCCGGACGGGATCATCCGATAGGCCGGGAAATAGAAGTCCAGCATGCGGATACGTCGGGCGATGCGGGGCCGAGGGAACAGGGCCTCGATGGAGAGGTCGTCGTGTGGCTTCCAAATCAGCCCCGCGCCGGGCAACACGCCGACATCGTCGCGATCGATGTAGACGGCCCCCACGATGAGCTTCAGCCGCGGCGTCCAATCCCAGGCGGCGAACGCGTGGCCGCTATAGCGCATGGCGGCGTCGGACGATTGCTCGAAGTCGCTGAAGTAACCTGGGGTGAACGAGAGGTCCAACGCCAAGCGATCGGTCACCGGACGCAGCCAGCGGAACTGGATGTAAGCGTCGTACAGCCGCGGCGGCAGATCGCGATGATGACCGCCCCGGGGTCCGTCCAGGTAGTGGACTTCGAAGCCGGGGACGATCAGCAGGGGTGAGCGGATCGTGGGAAATGGCACGGCGAGCACCGTTTGCAGTTTCACGTCGTTCATGCCCACGCCGCGGTCGCCCATGCGCGGCAGCCAGGCGCCCTCGAGGGTCAGCTTCTGGAAGATGCCTTGACGCGCGCCGGGCGGCAAATCACCCTCGTCCTGTTGTTCACCCGCCCCCATCACCGGGCCGAGAGCGGGATCGAGCGTCTCGTCGAGGATCGGGTCGAATGATGAATCCGGGGGCGGCATCTGGGCCGGCGGCGGTGGCCCGGCAAGCCATGGAGCGGCTTGGCCATGCGACGTGCCATGATCCCACGGTGACGAGCCTGGTGGCAGCAGCGAGGGTGGCAGGCTCGGGCGGCCGGGCGCCTGGAATGGCTCGTCCGAGCCGTCCGGGTGCGACGCCATCCGAACGTCGATTCTGGCGTCCGACACCGGGCTTGGCCGCAAAGCATCGCGGGGAACGCCCGACAGGGTCTCGCGGGGCACAGCGCCGTCGGGGCGAAGTTCGACGGCCGGTAGACGCGTCACTTGACCCAGCGCCGCGCTAACCGGGTTCAGCGCAAGACCGCTGCCGGCGACGATGCTCAACCAGAGCGCTACGCCGACGAATGATGGGCGATGGTTGGCGCGGTGCGCGTGGGACATGGAGCGGTCGGAATGGTGCTGCCGTTGATGGTTTCTCAATAGGCCACGCTGCCGCGGAGGAAGACGGTCGTTTTTGGGTAGTAGAACTCGGGCGAGAGACTGGTGTAATACAGTTGGCGGTCGAAAGCCACGCCCACCTCGAACAGCCCGCTGAAGCCGCTCGGCCGGATGAACTCCATGCCGACGGCGGCGCGGATGTCGTTGTAGTCAACCTGGTCCATGTAGCCGGCCGCGCGCTTGACGGTCCAGGAGCCACCGCCGTATTCGCCGCGTCCGTAGAGCCACCATTGAGTGCTACGGTAGTTGCTCAGCCGAAAGGCGATTTTCGGATTGGGGAAGAGGATATCGAACCGCATGTTGCCGTCGGGTCCCTGCGGAGTCCACACCAATCCACCCGCCGGAAGCAGTTTGACCCGATTCCGGTCCAAGTACCAAACGCCGGCCTTGACCTTCATGTTGGGCGAGAGCGACAGCACGCCCAAGCCCTTGCCTTGGTAACGGATGCTTTCGTCGATGACCCGTCGGAAATCGGAGTGAATGCCAACGCGGAACGCCAGTTCTCCGCCGAAGGTGGGCGTCACCTGTGGGTTCCACGCGGCTTGCAGATAGGCGTCGTAGGCGTTTGGCGGCAGATCGGCCACGCCGCCCTCGGGACCCTCCCAGAAATGGACCGCGAGGCCGGGTGTGATCAGCAGCGGCGTTTGCGTGTTGCGGAAGAAGGGGATGGCGAATGTGCCATACAGTTCGGCATCGTTCACGCCGAACTCGCCCGGCCCGTGGCCAACCAGCCAAACATAGTCCAGCCGGACCTCTTGCAGAAATCGAGTCGCGTTTTGGAATGAGACGTCCGGTGTGTTGTAAGGCAGATAGGGGTCGTTCGGCAGCAGGCTTGGCGGGTTGGCTCCCGGACTGCCATAGGGGTCCCAGTAGGCCGGCGGAGCTTGAATCCCGCCACCATATTGCCCGCCGGGAATCGGCCCGACCGGCGCGCCCTGGGGCCCCAAGGGCGTGGGCGGAGTACCGTAAGCGCCGGGCGTGGGGGTGTATGTTTGCGGCTGCCCGGGGGTGCCCAGTTGCGGCTGGACGCCCGGTTGGGCGTACGGATTCGGCTGACCATAAGGCGCCGGCTGCCCGAATTGCCCTGGTTGGCCATAAGGGGCGGGCTGGGAATAGGGCGCCCCGCTGCCCGGCGTTGTCGCGGGAGCTTGGCCTTGGTTGGGCGCGGCGTAGGTCGAGGGGCTTGGCGCCGTTTGCGAACCGGCCAGCGGTGAGGGAAACTGAACGCGGGCTTGCGCCCAGGCTGAGTCTACTTGGCCGGCCAGCAGCAGAACAAAGGCGGCTAGAAGCCCACACCCCAACGCAAACTCCTCCCGCGGCAGGATTCGACGGCTCACGATGTGCGTTCTCCCAGCAGAAGGGTAACGTCGGTCCCAGGGCCGTGTGTCCGGCGGGGATCCGTCCGACGTCGTTGGTGAAGAGCAGCCTGTGGGCGGCTAACTACCAAGGCGCAAGCACTCGCGTCAAGGCCGATTTCCTGCTAAGCCGGCAATGCTGGCGGTGTGGGCGATGCTAGCGGCCACTGCCGACGGCGATCCTGATGTTCGGCGACCGAGTGACGTCACCCTGCGGCGGCGGCCTCACGTCTCGCGCGACTCGGATTTCGCCTGGGCCTGCGGCGAGATCCCGCCGGGCGGCCCCTCCGGCAGGCCGTGCACCTGCCGGGCGACCCGCCCAAACGTGGCGAAGAGCGTTGCCCCGGAGAGGCCCAGCATGATGCTGCCGTTGATCGCCTCGAGCGGGCCGAGCAGCCGGGCGTCTTCCGACATGACGATATCGCCATAGCCGAGCGTGGTGAAGTTGACCGCCGAGTGGTAGAAGGCCAAGTGGTATGCGGGGAATTCGTCCAGCCCGAGGAACAGGGCCGCCCAGATGCCGATCTGTACCAGCGTGGTCAGCAGCAGCATCAGCAGCGTGGCTTCCAGCAGAGCCACGTGCCCCCAGCCGGGGGACCGCAGGGCCAAGGCCCGCATGCGGGGCAGGAGGACGAAGACCAGCGCGCTGACGGCCACGGCCTGAATGCTCAGGTTCACAATGAAGACGGCGACGGCCAGCAGGATGGCGGCAAGCATCGGGATTCTGGCGGAGCAAAAGGGCGGCGCGGCACGGTGAGCGTTTCCGCCCATCAGACCCTCTGCCAAACAGGATGTCAAGCCGGGCGGTCGCGGAGTTTCGTGGGAAGGCTCCACGGCCGCCCATCCGGTGCGTCACCGACATGTCGTTGCTTTCGACGCTACCTCGTGCGGCGCCGGATCATCGCGACGATCATCAACACCAAGCAGCAGAGCGCGGCGCTGCCGGGCTCGGGGGTGCAGATAGTGGCGAACTCAAACGAGTCGATGTACGCCTCCTCGCCGCTTCCCACGTTGAACGTGTAGGTGATCTCTTCCCACAGCGGGTTGGGGATGATCTCTCCGTACAGGTTCTGGAGATGACCCGGATCGTTGGCGTCGTAGCCGTATTCCGCCAGTGAGGAGAAGTTCTGGATTTCCTGGACGGCGACGGTTGCGCTTGGCTCCGTCGTCAGACTGACGTTGATGCTGGCTCCGCCGGTGGTCATGAAGATGATCTCATCCCACACGTACTTGATGTAGTTGGGATCTTCAAAGTTATTGACGTGGAAGGTGATCGAGCCTGTCAGCGAACCTCCCCCGGTTGAGTTATCGATCCCAACCAAACCCTGATGGTTCGGCCAACTTGGTCGCGTGTCGTACCAGGTTGCTTCTAGTCCTTGTCCGGCGCCACCGTTCCAAACAATGTCGTCGCACTCCCATTGGTCCACGTCCCACTGCGGCCCAACGAGCGTGTCCATTGTTAGCGCATCGGTGTCCGCGTCGTTGTCCAAGTGCCGACTGTTGGGGTGGTTTGGCCAATCATCTGGGTCAGCGCCCTTGAATGGCGGCTCGTTGTTGAAGGGCGTCGCAACGGACGTAATGCAATACGCGACCGTTGCCAAGACAACGAGAGCAGCTGCTAATCGACTGAAACCTGTCATCGTGATGCCTCATGTGAACTGGTGGTGTGAAAGAAAACATCCTTGTTCAAAAGAGCGTCCTTGCTGTCTCGTGTCGTGTCGTGTCGGCGCTTGGCCGTGAGCCGCGCGCCGCATAGCCACGGAAACCCGGCGTCGTCCCACGGGCCGGAGTATCCGCGCGTTGCGTTACCTCCTCTGCAATAGGCGAAAAGGGATTGGATTGACGACCCTCCCGCGTGGCCGGCGCGGGGAGAGGACCGCCGGCGAAAAAGTGAACATTGAGAAGATGGCCGAAACCTCCTTCCAGTTTGGAGTGCCGCGTTTTGCCCATCGGAGCGAGCGTGCCCATTTACGCCCGAGGAATCCGACGGACCAAGGGCAAGCCCTCGCGTGCGGGGCGAAGAGTCGGCATCCGCCCACTGGTTGCCGCGACCGCATCGCCATTGGCGGCGGAGGCTTCGCCCTCCCGCTGGCAGCCGCGTCGCTGCCTCCGGCACGATCGTGCCAATGTGAGAAGTCGGCCCTTCAACCGTATCCTTCCGAACGTGTGACTCTCATGTGACTCTGGGCCGCGCTGCGCGCCAACCTATGACTCGCCCCGACGGGCGTCAAGTAGCCGCCCTCCATTTTTCAAAGCAAGAACCGTAAAAACCACGCCCGCCTTGTCGTTTACCCGTGTTCGGGTTAGAACGGGTATCTCGCCCGGGGCTTTCGGGGGCAACGATCACCGTGAAGAGCACGGGCAACGGCACTGCTGGGAAGGGTTTGTGAGGCGTGTCCGACTGCATTCCATCCGACGGCGTACCATTCGTCCTGCCGCTGACCGACGCCCCCAGTCCACACGAGGCCCTGCGTCGTCTGGCCGCGTTATCGCATCCCCTGCTCCTGGAGAGCGCGTGCCGGCATCCGCAACGTGGCCGCTACAGCTTTCTGGCCGTCGATCCTTTCGACTTCCAGACGGTGCGCCGTCCGCGGCCAGACATTCTCGACGCGGTCGGCCAACGGGCGGCGGGCTGGGCAACTCCTGCGGTCGAGGGTCTGCCCCCGTTTCAAGGCGGGATGGCCGGGCTGCTGGGTTACGAGCTGGGAGGCTCATTCGAGCAGTTGCCCCGGCCTCGATTCGACGAGTTTCAGCTACCCGTCCTCGCCGTCGGTTGGTACGACCTGGTGGTGGCCTGGGATCATTTAGCCGGCAGCGCGTGGATTGTCTCGCAAGGTCTGCCGGAGACCGACCGCAACGCGCGTCGACAGCGAGCCCAGCGCCGGGGCCAGTGGCTTGCCCGCCTGCTTGACGGAGGATATTCGGCCGAGGGCGTCGCTCCCTCCCGGGCAGTTGCCGCCAACGCGGGCGCGGCAGCGCGGGGGCCTAGTGTGGTACCGCGGGCCAACGGCCATCGACCGTTGCCAAGCGTGCCCGGGTTGACCAGCAATTTCTCGCGCGAGAGCTATCTGGCCGCGGCCGGTCGCGCTATCGAGTACGTCGCCGCCGGCGATGTCTTTCAGGTCAACTTGGCGCAGCGGTTGTTGCTGCCGGCCGGATGTCCTTCGATCGACCTTTACGAGTCGCTCCGCAGGGTCAATCCCGCGCCGATGGCGGGCTATTTCGACCTGGGTCAATTTCAGGTGATCAGCGCCTCGCCGGAAAGGTTCGTGCAACTGCGTGATGGCTTGGTCGAGACTCGGCCAATCAAAGGGACGCGGCCGCGGACGGGACGGCCTGCGGTCGATGAACCGATCGCCGACGAGTTGCGGGCATGCGCGAAGGATCGGGCGGAGAACGTGATGATTGTCGACCTGATGCGCAACGACTTGACGCGGGTGTGCCAACCGGCCAGCGTGCGAGTCAGTCAGGTCTGCGAGGTCGAGCAGTGCCAGTACGTGATGCACCTGGTCTCGGCCGTCGAGGGGCGGTTGCGCGAAGGACGGACCGGGGTCGATTTGCTGCGGGCCGCTTTCCCCGGCGGCTCGGTGACCGGCGCGCCGAAAATCCGAGCGATGGAGATCATCGCCGAGTTGGAACAGGTTGCCCGAGGCGCCTATTGCGGGTCGCTGGGGTACCTGGGGCTCGACGGATCGATGGATTTGAGCATTCTGATTCGAACGATTACGGCCGGTGGCGGCTGGTGGCAGTTCCCCGTGGGTGGAGGCGTGGTGGCCGATTCCGACCCATTGAAGGAGTATCAGGAGACCTGGCACAAGGCGGAAGGCTTGTTGCGAGCCATCGCTGATGCCAAAATGGAGGTTGCCACCGAGTCGGCGGAAGAACGGTCTGAAGCGAGGCAGTCGGTCAGATGATGAACTTTGCGGCATGCACGAAATGGGTCGCGTTTCTACTGGCGCTCACGGTGGCCCCGACGCTTGTCGCCGATGCCGTGGCGGTAGATCGCTCCGACAATTCCGCCTCGGCCAACACGCGCGAGACTCGGACGGGGGCTGCCCCGTCCGGCGAGGTAATCCGTCGGGCAGTTGGTCAATTGGGCTCTCCCGACTACGGCACTCGGGAGCGGGCCATGTTGCGGCTTTGGCGGCTGGGTATGGCGGCTCGCCCGGCACTGGTCGACGCGGCCGCCGCCGGCGATCCCGAGATTGCCGTCCGCGCCCGATCCATTCTGGAACGGCTCCGCTGGGGTCTGACCCCCGAGACGCCACCGGAAACCCGGCGTCTGATCGACCAATTTCGCCACGGTCAGGTGGCCGTGCGTCAAGTGCTCGTCTCCCGATTGCACGATGCCGGGCAGGATGAGTTGGCCATCCGCCTGATCAGCGCCGTGGACGACCCGGCCGAGCAGGAACAGTTGATTGAACGCTGGTTGGACGAAGCGAGCGGGGGCGATTTCGCTCGTGGAATCCAATTTCCATGGCTCGGGGGCGGGCAGCCGTCGGCGAGCGACTCCTCGTCCGCGGGCAAGGCGGTGCGCAATCTGCTCGCCCGTGAACAATACGACCTGGTTGATTGCGTCCTTCGCCTGCGGGCAGGCAATCCAGCCAAGATTCGCGCCTACGCGAGTTTCCTGCTATTGACCGGGCGACTTGCGGAACGCATGGCGGAAGGCGAGGATGGCGAGTATCCGAGCGGGCCACCAGTCACGCCGATGCAAATGGTCTACTTTCATCGTGCGGCGGGCGATCTGGAGACGGCCCGTGAGTTGCTGGCCCGGGAAGGACGCGGGACCTCGGCCTCGGGCGTGGCTTTGGCCATCGAGGCGGGGGCAGCCGAGGACCTTTCCCAGATGGCTCTGGCAGCAGAAGCAAGCGAAACACGGGAACCCGGCGAACCGTACGGCGCAACCGGTTGGGCGCTGCCCGCCCAGCTTGGTCTGGCCGCCTGGTCGCACCGACGGGCTGGCCGAGAGGAGGCCGCGACGGAGGCGGTCGCGCGGATCGCGACGACGAAAAGCTCCGACTGGTTCCTTGCCTTTCGCGCGGCCGAGGCCTTGCTCGTCGCCGGCGTGCCGGCGGAGGCCGTCGATGTACTGCGACAGCATGGCAACAAAGTCTTCGCCGCCGATCTGCTGATTGCCCAAGGCCGCTACGATGAGGTCCTCTTGATGGCCGGCCTCGCCGATCCGACCAAGCGGTATGTGCTGCCCAAAGCGACGCGAGAGGTCGACGATTTCGAACTGGATCCCTTCGGTGAGTTGGAAGGCCGCGAAGAGCGTTCCGACGAAAGCAAGCAGTGCCACTTGGCGCTGCGCGTGGCACGCGTCCTGGCGGAGTTGGGCTATCGCGATGAAGCGATCGACCTGTTTGAGAGGCTTGCGCGGCGGGCAAATGCCGAGACGGGGCCGAACCTGGTCCGGGTGTGTCGAACGGAATGCGATGCCGGGTTGACCGACGCGGCACGGACTCATGCGCTCCAGTTCGGCGACCCGGCGAACGATCGCCCTTTGCGGGACGCGCTCTTCGGTGATCACGCCGCCGAAGCCGGCGGTTGGTGGTACGCGAGCACCGTGATCGATCCGGACATGGCCCCGGAGAAGCGGCTGGAAGTGGTCGCCCGGTTGTCTGCCGGCCGTCTTCCCCTGGAGCAGCGGAGGCGGCTGGCTCAACGGGCGGTCGACCGCCTGCTAGCCGAGAAGCATGTCTCCAGCAACGGTGACGATCAGCCGGTGCCCACTTCACCTTCCGGACCGGGGGCGAGGTCGGACGAAAGGGCTCCGCTGGAGCCTCGCATTGAAGCGACCGAGGCGCAACTTTTGGCCGTGGCCGATGTGCTCAGAGACCTCGAACTGCCGGAAGCCGAGCGGCGCTGCCGGGTAGCGGCGGCCCGGCGATTCCCCGGCGTGGCGTCACTCTCGTCGCTTGCCGATTTCCACACTCGGCTCGCCGAGTGGTCGGACGCCACGCGGGCTTATACTCGGGTAATCGAGACGGGCAAGGCGGCGCCGGTCCACTTCTACATGCAGGGACTCTGCATGAGCCGGACCGAAAACGCGTCGGCTGGGAAGCGTCGGATTGAGAAGGCCTCGTTATTGCTCTACGACGACCCGGCCGCCCGCTATGCCATGGCCATTGCTCTCAACGAGCGGGACCGGACGGATGACGCGATGCGTCAGTGGGAAATCGTAGCCCGCACGGCACCGGCCAATTCGCGGCTAGTTGCCAATGCGTCGCGAAGAATTGGTAACGGTCTCAGTGGTGATGATCCATTGCGTGCCGCGGAGCTTTGGCAAGTGATGCTATTGGGTACTTTGAAACCCAGTGACAGCCTGCCGGAGGTGACCCATTACCTGAAGGTGGGCCACCTGATCCACCGGCTGCGGGCTCGCGGTTTCCTCGCCGATGGCAATACTTCGGCCGCCTTCGACGAGGCTCGCCAGGCGATGGAGCTTCTGCCCGGTGAAGTGGATACGGTGGTCGACCTCGTCTCAAGGTTCGATCAGCGAGGTGCCAAAGCCGAGGCCGACGCGCTGTTCCGGGTAGCCGTGGACCACCTGAGTGGCATTCTGAAGCGGCATCCGGGGGCTGATCGCATCCGTTCGAGATTGGACGAAATGGGGGCGGCTTGCAATCGCCCGTGGAACGATGAGCTGTCGGCGCGGGCTCGCTGAAGCCGGGCGGCTCAGGACAAGACCGCCTCGTAGTGGGCGCGCAAGTTGGCCGCCGCCAGCCGAATATCGAATGCCTTCTCGGCGCGGCGGCGGGCCGCCCGTGAGAGCCGATCGGCAAAGGACCGGTTGGCGAGGATGGACCACGCCGCCTCGGCCATGACGTCGTGCTCATCGGGCGGGACCAGCAAGGCGGCTATCTCGTTGGCGTTGGTGCCGGTTGCCGGGTCCATTGCACCAGAGGAAGCACCGGAAAGACCGCACGCTGCCACGTTGGCCGGGCTACTGTCCGGCATGAAGATTTCGGCCGTTCCCCCGACATTCGTCGCCACGACCGGCAATCCCGACGCGGCCCCTTCCAGCAGTACCCGGCCGAGCGGTTCCTGTCGGGCCGGGTGTAGCAGCAGGCTTAGCTCGTTCATGAGTCGGGCGACGTCGGACCGCGTACCCAGCCAGTGCATCCGTCCGGGCAGGTGCTCGGAAGCGAACGTCCGCGCGGACAGCTCGAATTGCCGGCTTTCTTCCTTGGCGGAGAACCGCTTGCCGACCACAAGAAAATGTAACGACGCGTCCCGCTTGGCCAATGTGCTGGCGGCCCGAACGAAAACGTCTTGCCCCTTGCGCAGGCAAATCTGTCCAATCATGGCAATCAGCCTGGCATTGGCCGGTAAGTCCAATTCGCGGTGCAGATAACCGGAGGCCGGGCGCGGACGAAAGTACCCCAGGTCCACGCCGTTGTAGAGGACGTGCGAGCGCGACGGATCCAAGCCAGCGGCGAGGTGATGCTGACGGGTTGCCGCGGAAACAGCGAGAATACGCGAATTGCGATTGATATCGCCCACGGCTTTCGCGCTAAGACGCACGATGTCGCGCAAATGCGCGACGCTGGCAAGCGATAGCTGCGCGGCCACCGGGCCGGCAAGTCGGGCCATGGCCAGACTGTTCGCATGGAGCAGGTCGGGACGCAGGCGACGCAGCTGGTCCGATAGTTGCTCCCGTGCGCTGCTGAGATGTGGTACGGCCGGCGGCGGATTGGGAAGCGAGGCCGCGGCCGTTCCTCCCGTACCATCGGCCCTGGCAGCGCGCGACGTCACCAGGGGGTGGAAGGCAACGCCGAGGGCACGAACCGCCTGTTCGAGCGGGCCCCCCGGCGGTGCCAAGACCGTGATTTCAAAGCCGTCCGCCAACAGGGCGGGCAACGTGGAGAGCATCGATTGCTCGCCGCCGGCCAGGGTGGGAAACTCGGAGAGCAGGGCCAAGCGGGGCATGAGTCAGCGGGGCGATCGTCCCGGCGGGATCAGGTGACTGGTTAGCCGTTTAGCAGTCCATAATCGGCCAATACGGCGCGAAGACGCGCCTCTTGTTCCTCGGTGAGGGGTGTCATCGGCAACCGGAGTTCGCCCGTGTCGCGTCCAAGGATCCGCATGGCGGTCTTAACGGGGATGGGGTTGGTTGCCAGGGAGAGCATGTCGCGGCAGAGGGGGAAGAGGCGATGATGGGCGTCTCGGGCGTCGTCCAGCTTGCCCGCCTCGAAGGCATCGAGCATGGCTTTCATGTCGGACGGGACGATGTTGCCAACCACGGAGATCACGCCCCGGCCACCCACGGCGAGCAGGGGCAAAGTCATGCTGTCGTCGCCGCTAAGCACCGTCAGATCGGTCGCGCCGATGACCTGCGATGCCTGATCCATCGATCCGGTCGCCTCTTTCACCATGGCGATGTTGGGGAGTTCGGCCAGGCGAATGATGGTTTCCGGTTCGATGTTCTTGCCGGTACGGCCGGGGATGTTGTACACGCAGATCGGGATCTCGACCGCCTCGGCCAGGGCCCGATAGTGCTGGTACATGCCCTCCTGCGTTGGCTTGTTGTAATAGGGTGCGACGACCAGTGCCGCGTCGGCCCCGTTGCGGGCGGCAAACTGCGTGAGTCGCAGGGCTTCCGCCGTGCTGTTGCTACCGGTGCCAGGCATCACCTTGCAGGTGCCGTTGGCCCGCTGAATCACATGGGCGATAACGCGCTCATGCTCTTCGTGCGAGAGGGTAGGCGACTCGCCGGTGGTGCCGACCGGGCAAAGACACGTGGCTCCGGCCTCAATCTGGAAATCGACCTGCGCGGCGAGGGCGTCGTAGTCGACCTGAGCGTTGCGAAACGGGGTGATCAGCGCGACCGACAGGCCGGCGAATTCTTCCGCTCTTGTTGTGTTTGGCATGATAGTCGGTTTGCTTTGAGAAGCCTTGGATAGCGATCCATTGTCAAGGTTTTCCGAGAGCGGTTGCGACGCGCCCCGGCGACGATGGTTGGCGGGAACCGATCACGAGTCGGTCCTTCGCCCGAGCAATTCCTTCATTTGGGCGACGGCTCGCTCCAGGCCGACGAAGATCGCCCGCGAAATGATGCTGTGTCCGATGTTGAGTTCGTACATGCCGGGAATCGCCGCCACGGACACCACGTTCCGGTAAGTGAGTCCGTGGCCGGCGTGAAGCCGCATGCCCAGTCGCTGTACCAAGGCGCCGGCTTGACGGAGCGAGTCGAGTTCGCTCAAGGCGGCCGACTCGTTCTGGGCCAACGCGTAGCGTCCCGTATGCAATTCCACGGCGTCGGCCTCCATCTCGGCGGCGGCCTCGATCTGCGAGACCTCCGGGTCGAGGAAGAGGCTGACGAAAATGCCGGCTTCGCGCAGACGTCGCACGGCGGGGGCGACGCGCTGCTCTCCGCCGATCACGTCCAATCCACCCTCGGTGGTGACCTCCTCGCGGCGCTCTGGGACCAGCGTCGCCTGGGAGGGCTTCTCGCGGCAGGCGATCTCGACGATCTCCTCGTCGCAGGCCATCTCCAGGTTCAGCCGCACGGCCACCGTGCGTCGCAGTACCTCCAAATCGCGCTGTTGGATGTGGCGGCGATCTTCGCGGAGGTGAATGGTGATTGCGTCGGCGCCACCCAATTCCGCCATCGCGGCCGCCCAAACAGGGTCCGGCTCATTGGTCCGCCGGGCTTGCCGGACGGTTGCCACATGATCGATATTGACGCCCAGTTCACACACCGCGTTGGCCTCCCGCAGTTAATAATTGGTGATGCTTCGGTCGGTTGTTGGCCGGCTGTCGAGCGGCCAGCTAGAACCGGTCCTCCTGTCCAAGTGCTTGCTCGACGAGATCGGCCCGCGAAGCAATGTGCTCGATCTTCTTGGCCAGCATGCTCGCCGTGGCCGTGACGGCCAGCACGGTGTCGACCATCACGAAGTGGGGCTTGCCGTCGATGTCGCGGATTGCAAAAGCACCCGACGGAATACGTAGATTCTTACGGAGCACGGTCTCGTAGTGCCGCTCGCTGGCCGGACCGCATTCGCTGTAGATGACCACCAGGGCGTCGCCCTCGCTGTCTTCCTTGCCCAAGTAAAGAGCCACCCGCTGTTGTCGGCCTTCCGGCAAAGGGAGGCTAAAGCGATAGCGGTTGTCTTTGCCCGACAACTCGGCACCGATCAATTCGGCGGCTCGATGAATTGCTTCGGCCGAACCGGGCGAACCCGACTGACCGGCCGGGCCCGCGGCTGGAGCGGCCCCAGCGGTCGCCAAACCGCCGAGCAACTGGCGCCAACGGGCGGGGCTCGTGCCGCCATCGCGACCGGTGATGCGCTCCAGGGCTTCGCAGACGTCGAGCGTCAGCTTCTCCTCTTCCAGAAGACGGAGCAGCGGCTGGATCGCCTCCGTTGCTCGCAGCTGCCCCAAAGACACAACGGCCGCCCAAACCACCGATTCATTTGTCGAATCGAGACAGCCGAGCAAGGGCTCGACCGCCTTGGCCCGCAAAAGGGCCAAGCGCGCGGCCCTGCGGGTTCGGGGGTCGTGCAGGCGATGGACCAGGTCGGCCGTGTCGGTAGACGAGGTCGCTTCGTGGGCCGCCGCGGGGGCAACCTCGTCGGGGTTGGGGCCAGAAGTGTTCATGAAAACAAGGGCCGGGGCCTTCTCGCGGGATTCTGACGATTTTGCCGATTCGAACCGACCGATTATATCGCTCCCACCGATGGCTTCAACCACCCCGGGGAGGGCAGGCTGGCGGAAATGAGGCCGTTGCTTTGGGATGCAGCGATCAGGACGCGTTCGAACCCCAATCGCCGGCCACAATCCGGCACTTTGGCCCAGTCTAGGGGCACCAAAAACGTCGGCGTGAGGTAGAATTATCAAGACCGTCCGGCGGTGATTCAGCGTCCTGCATCTCGGCGCGGGCGGCAATCGAGCGGAAGCCTTATTAAGGGCTGCGCCGCCGACGAACGGGTGAGCGGAATCCGAGCCTCGCAGGATCACGAGCACGCCGGCGTTCACTCAACGCCCGCCCATTCGGCTCGTCAAACGGTGAACATCGGCTGGGCCGGCGGCAATAAGACTCCATTCGCGGCTTTTCCCGGAGCATTCCATGGACTGTGCCGAATTGGCAACACGCATTCAGCGGCTTCAACCCGAGGCCCGGCCGCGCGACGTGGCCCGGCTGTGCCTGCTGCTGACCAACTACACCGACAACATCGATCGCCTTGACGATGATGATTGCCTGGCCGAAGCGTGGAACCAGATGGGCATCCGGTTGCAGGCGAGCACCGACCAGCATGCCGCCATGACCGAAGAATTGGAAGAGTTGGCCAGCGGAGATCCCGAGCACTTCTCCATGGAGCAGGTATGGGTGCTGATCCGGGCGATCAAGGTGCAGAGTCACGTGCTGCAACTCTACGTGGGCGAAACGCCGACCACATTGGCGTAACTCACCTCGTGGAGCCGGACGGTCATCGGACGAACCACCCGGGTCGCAAGGTAGTCCTGTTCGTGGGAGTGCGGAATACGATTCGGCGGCGTTCCGCCCGGGCAGAGCGGGTGGTCATTTGCCCTTCTTCTGAATCTTCGCCCACGTGTCCTTCAGCGTCACCGTGCGGTTGACGACGAGCCGGTCGGGCGTGGAATCCTTGTCGACGCAGAAGTAGCCGAGCCGCTCGAACTGGCAGCGGTGCAGGGGCTTCGCATCGGCCAGGCTCGGCTCGACTCGGGCGTCCGGGACGACCTCGAGCGACGCCGGGTTCAGGTGCGCGGTGAAGTCCTGTCCCTCGGCCACGCGGTTGGGGTCGGGCTCGGTGAACAGATGATCGTACAACCGCGCCTCGGCTGGCATGGCGTGCTGGGCGGAGACCCAGTGCAGCGTGCCCTTCACTTTCCGCCCATCGGGCGCGTCGCCGCCGCGCGTGGCCGGGTCGTAGGTGCATCGCAACTCGGTCACTTCGCCGGTGGCCGGGTCCTTGATCGCCTCGCGACACGTGATGAAGTAGGCATAACGCAATCGCACTTCGCGGCCCGGGGCCAGCCGGAAGAATTTCTTGGGCGGATCCTCCATGAAGTCGTCGCGCTCGATGTACAACTCGCGCGAGAAGGGAACCTGGCGCGTCCCGGCCGCCGGATCTTCGGGGTTGTTGATCGCCTCAAGCTCCTCCGATTGATCTTCCGGATAGTTTTCGATGACCACCTTCAGCGGCCGCAGCACGGCCATCACGCGCGGAGCGGTGGCGTTCAAGTGCTCGCGAACGCAGTGCTCCAGAAGCTGCACGTCGATCGTGCTCTCGGTCTTGGCCACGCCAATCCGCGCGCAGAAACTGCGAATCGCCTCCGGCGAGAACCCGCGTCGCCGCAGCCCGCTAATGGTCGGCATTCGCGGATCGTCCCACCCGGCAACATGCCCGTCCTTGACCAGCGTGAGCAGCTTCCGCTTGCTCATCACCGTGTAGGTCAGGTTCAGTCGGGCGAACTCGATTTGTTGCGGCGCGTAGATGTCCAGTGCGCGGATGTACCAGTCGTAGAGCGGCCGGTGGTTCTCGAACTCGAGCGTGCAGATCGAATGCGTGATTCGCTCGATCGAGTCGCTTTGGCCGTGCGTCCAGTCGTACATGGGATAGATGCACCACTTGTCGCCCGTGCGGTGGTGCGTCGCGTGCAGGATGCGGTACATGACCGGGTCGCGAAGGTTCAGGTTCGGGTGGGCCATGTCGATCTTCGCCCGAAGGGTGCGCGAGCCGTCGGGGAACTCGCCGGCGCCCATCCGGGTGAACAGGTCGAGATTCTCCTCAACCGACCGGTCGCGATACGGGCTTTCGCGTCCCGGCTCGGTGAGCGTGCCGCGGTACTCGCGGATTTGCTCGCCGGTCAGGTCGCAGACGTAGGCCTTGCCGTCGCGGATCAGCCGCAGGGCCCACTCGTGGAGCTGGTCGAAGTAGTCGGACGCGTAGAACTCGCGGTCTTCCCAATCGAACCCGAGCCATCGGACGTCTTCCTTGATCGAGTCGATGTATTCCTGCTCTTCCTTGATTGGGTTGGTATCGTCGAACCGCAGGTTGCACAGCCCCCCGTATTGCTTGGCCAAGCCGAAGTTCAAACAGATCGACTTGGCATGGCCGATATGCAGATACCCGTTCGGCTCGGGCGGGAACCGCGTATGGACGCGCTGGTCGTACTTGCCGGTGCGCAGGTCGTCGTTGATGATCTGGCGAATGAAGTCGGTGGTGGGTGTGTCGGTCATGGTCGTGGGCAAAAGGGGTGAGTCATTGTCGGCCCGCGAATAGCACGAATAGCGCGAATGGCATCAAGGGCGGGTCCGCTTCTCGGTCAGTGCAAATCGTTCGTAGGCGAGCTTGGGATGTTCCCCGAAGTTGACGAGTATCCCCAGCGAAAACCCCGTGGCGTTCAAGTAGTTGATGACCTGGGCTCGATGTTCGTCCGTGAGTTTCGAGACGGCTTTGATTTCGACGATGATCTTATCGAAGACGATGAAGTCTGGGCGGTATGTCTTCGTCAACGGGGTTTGTCGATACTGGAGTCTCAAGTCCGGTTGCTCTTTGAACGGGATCCCCTGGTGACCGAACTCGATGCCGAGGCATTCTTGGTAGATCGGCTCCAAAAAGCCACAGCCCATTCGATTATGGACCTCAAAACAGGCCCCGACGATTCGGTAGCTTTCCTCGCGATAGATCACATCCGCCATTAGCCTCCAACCCTTCCGCCAGCCTGGCGCTACTATTCGCTCGATGTGCCGGACCGCCCCTGATTCGCGCCCCTTCGCGCAATTCGCGGGCCCTAAACACGCATGCACAGGTTCCACCGATTCCGCCGCGCCGTCGAAATCAATGTAGGTGACCCCATCGCGGGTGGCAACCGTGCCGTCGTCGCAGTTGCACTGATCCAGGAGGTCGCACTGCTCGCTGCTAAGCTTGGGCGTCGTCAACCGGAAGACAACTCCCCACATGCTCATGATCCTTGCATTATACCAATCCCGCAACAGCCGGTTCACCCCAGTTCCAGTGCCCGGTCGATCCGCCGCAGGCAGCTTTCGCGGCCGAGCAGGGCCAGGGCGTCGAACATGCCGATGCCCGTCTGCTTGCCCGTGGTGGCGACGCGGACCGGATGGATGATCTGGCCGATCTTGATGCCCTCGCGCTCGACGAACTCCTTCATCGCCGCCTCCAGGGCGTCCGACTCGAACGGTTCCACGTCGGCCAGTACCGCCCGGAATTTCTTCAGGCAATCGGCGGCCCCGTCCTTCCGCAGGCGTTTTTCCACCGCCTTGTCATCGTAGGGCAACTGGTCGTCCGGCAGGAAAAGCTCGTCGAACTCGAGGATGTCGCCGGCGACCCGCAGCCGCTCGCCGCAGGCCGCCACGACGCGCTCCACGTAGGCTTCGGTTGGTCCGTCGATCGGCGAGGACACCACCCCAGCCAATTGCAGGTACGGCAGCGACCGCTTGGTCTTCTCCGCCGTTGCCAACTGCTCATAGTAGTGCTCCTCAAACGCCCACAGCTTCTGCGGATCGAAGCCGGCCGGGGCCTTGTTCACGCGGTCGAGCGAGAAGTGCTCGATCAGCTCCTCGCGCGAGAAGAACTCGCGGCTGTCGTCCAGCGACCAGCCGAGCAGGGCCAGGTAGTTGACAATCGCCTCGGGCTCGTAGCCCACGGCTTCGTAGAACCGGGTCATCACCGGGTTGAACACTTCGGGATCGGCCGGGAAGTTGATCCGCTCGGCGATCTTCCGCCCGTGCTCCAAGCGCTGGGCGAACTCCTTGTGCTTCAGATACTTGTTCAGCTTCCGCTTGCTCAGCTTCGTCCGGCTGCCCGGCTCGGCGACGAACGGCAGATGCGCGTACCGTGGCGGCTCGAACCCGAGCGACTGGGCGATGAACACCTGCCGGGGCGTGTTCGACAGGTGCTCCTCGGCGCGGATCACGTGGGTGATCTCCATCGCATGGTCGTCGACCGTGCTGGCCAGGTGGTACAAGCACGAGCCGTCGGCCCGTTGGATGACGTGGTCCTGCTCCTGGGCCCAGTCGAACTCGACCCGGCCGCGCACCAGGTCGTCGATGACCAGCGTCCCCTCGCGTGGCATCTTCAGTCGGACGACCGATTTGCGACCCTCCGCCTCGAACCGCGCGGACTGCTCGTCCGTCTCGGCCATCCATCGACGGCTGTAGGTGAACGGGCGCTTCTCGGCCTGGGCCGCTTCGCGCTCGGCGGCGATCTCCTCGGTGGTGGCGTAGTCGCGATAGGCGTGTCCCGACGCTAGCAGCCGCTCGACCGCCTCCTGATAGTCCTTCCACCGCTGCGACTGATAGTAGGGTCCGTACGGGCCGTCGACATCGGGCCCCTCGTCCCACTTCAGACCCAGCCACACGAGCCCATGCAGGATCGGTTCCAGCGCCTCCTGCACGTTCCGCTGCTGGTCGGTATCGTCGATGCGCAGGACGAACTTTCCGCCATGCTTCTTGGCGAACAGCCAGCAGAACAACGCGGTGCGGACCCCGCCGATGTGAAGATAACCGGTTGGGCTGGGAGCGAATCGAGTGCGGACGGTCATGGCAAGTCGGTCGGTTCGTGGCGCAAATAAAACCGTGAGGCGCGGGAGACAGTCTCCACAGCCGGGAGTGAACAGCTCCCGGAGAATGTCCCGATGACGTCACCCCACCAAAGCCAAACCGGGAACACTACCAGATCACAGCCGGAGGGGGAAGGGGGATGGGAGAGCGACATTCGCGGCCACGCGGAAATCGCCACGTGCCAGAACTTCCAGTGCCCACGGCGGCGAGGGATTCGCGCCGGTTGCTTGCGGATTCCGTGCACAGGCTCAAAAAATCAAGATCTGCCAGCTTCAAGACCTGCGGGACACGAAGCGTCAATAGACCTCGTCTTCCTTCACCACGTCGGCGGCGATCTCCTCGGGCGTCAGGTCGCGAATCTCAATGGCGCGGACCGCGCCGCCGGTTTGCCAGGTGCTGATGCCCAAGGGGCGGCTGGGGTCGACCTCGAAGCGGATGTCGAACTTGTGCCCCTCGCGGATCTGGTTGACCATCTGCTTGTCGCCGATCCAGGCGGAAATGCGATGCTTCGACACGCGTATCCGCACGTCATACCAGACGTCGTCCTTGAAGGTCATGAAGTTAGTGGTGAGGTTGTCGGAGGCATCGTAGTAGTCCACGCTGGAGAGACCCACGACCGTGCCACCCCATCCGCCCACGACCAGCGAGCAGTAGTCCTTGCCGACCGGGAACGTTGTCGTGCAGAAGAAGTCCGAGCCGTCGAGCCGCTTACCTTGGAGCTTTAACTCGTAGTTTTCACGGGGTGGCTTACCGGTATAGGTGATGCCCGTCATATCGCTGCCGCAGGGCATCACAATCATTCCGTCGCGGACTTCCACCTTGCCCTCGCCACCGAACTTGGTGGACTTCCACTTGCCAAGCTGCTTGCCGTCGAACAGCGATTTCCATTGCGGCTTGGCCTCCGCCTGATCGGCTTCGCCCTCGGCGTCGGTCGTGCCGCAGCTCGCCTCGGGGTCACTTTTGCCAGTCTGTGGTTGCGTGGCCTCGGGCGTCGCTGCTTCGGGGCCGTCGTCAGCTTGCTCTTCCGCGGCGAACCCTGGCGATGCCAGACCGGCTAGGAGCAGGGTCAGCGTTACGAAAAGAGCCCAGGTGATGGTGAACTGTCGTGTCATCGCTCGATTTGTCCTTTCATGCTTTCCCCGGCGGCGAGGGGAAGCGGCAGGGGTGAGTTCCCGAGAGGGCCGCGACACGGGCAAGTGTTCGCCGCGCTTTGCAGGCGGGTGTACTTCCACCACTGCTCCTATCGTACAGCGCCCGGCGGACGGGTTCAACGCCGCCATTGGCGACGCAAGGCGGAGGGGGTGCCGCGGGTGGTGGAGGGGCGGGGCCTGCTTCAGCGGGCAGAGCAGGAGACTCGGTACCCGGGCCACGCCTGTTGCGGGCATGTTCCAGGTGGATTCCCGAGCCTGCCAGCCCATCAACCGGCTACGAGTCGCCATGCTCCGGACGGAACCGGCGGCCGGTCGACCAGGCCTTGACCCTTCGCCAGAGGTCGTACACCCCGCCGATGCCCGTCCGGCCGCGGAGCCACACGTCGAAGTCGGCCGTCCGACGAGCCAACGACAGCTTGGCCAACTCGTCCTGAGCCTCTTCCAGCGCGCCGGCGAATCGGGCGGTTAATTCGGCTGCCCCCGCGGTCCGACGCTCGGTGGTCTTGCTGGGTGATGCTGGCGTCTCGCCAGTGCGATGATTAGCGGGTGTCTCTGGGATCGCCCCATTGTGGAGGCTCTTGGGGACACCGTTCTCACGGACGGCAGTCAACAAGTCGACCGGTTGCCCCACCATCAGCAGCACCTCGGGCGTCCGCTCCTCCCAGAAGGGATACTCCACGGCCAGCGGCACGAAGACGGCGTGGGGACAACGCCGTGCCAAGTGTGCCGCGCCGGGGCGTAGCTGGACGGGCCGTTCGCGCGGATCGGCAAAACGCCCTTGTGGGGTGAGCCAGAGCACGGTGTCGGATGCCGCCAGGACTCGCTCGCCGACCTCCAGGAATCGCCGTCCACCGCCCCTTGTGTCCGGCTCCACGCCAAACAGTCCCAGCCGCTCCATGAATCGATACCGCCCCAGCGCGGCCGCATCGATGGGCGCGTACGCCCGGCGACCGGGAAACAATCGCTCGTGTGCCAGCATCCCAACGAGCGGATCCCACCACGCGGCATGATTCATCAACAGGACCACCGGTCGACCTTCATCCAGCTTCGCGCGGAGTGCGTCGCCGCCGCCGGAGCGGGCCATTCGTACCGCATGGAAATGTTTCGCCACGTAACGTCGTGAATACCAGTGGAACCAACGCAGCATGGTCGGCGAGATCGGTGGTGGGGCCTCGTTGGTCGTGGTTGGTTGCATACGCGGTACCGAAGATGGTTTTCGTCGGCGGAGGCGACCTAGACACAAGGCTTACCCTCGCGCGTCCTGGTCGAGCGAATCCGCGGCAATCCAGCCGGACATCAGGGCCATCGGCATGCCCGGGCCAGGGTGCGCCGATCCACCAGCCAGGTATAGCCCGGCCACGTCGGGACTGCGGTTGGCCGGCTTGAACGCCCCGGTCCACCGACCATGGCTGGCCAATCCGTAAATCGCCCCGTCGAGCACTTGATAGCGGTCGTTGATCCCCTGGGGTGTCAGGGTGCTCTCGTAAACAATGCGGTCCTCCAGGTCGGGCATGTGCCCGGTGGTGGCCAGCTTTCGGATGATCTGGCGACGATAGTCCGGCAGCATTGCCGACCAGTCATGGCCGGGCCGCAGGTAGGGCGTATGAACCAGCACATACAACGCTTCGCCGCCGTCGGGGGCAACGCTGGGATCGGTCCCCGACGGGGCACATACGTAACACGTCGGGTCGGGTGCCGGCTCGCCGCGACCGTAGATGGCCTCGAACTCCTCGTGGGCATCACGCGAGAAAACGAAGTTGTGATGGGCCAAATGCTCGTAACGCTGCTTCAGCCCCAAATATAGCACGACACCGGAGCACGCCGGCTCGTAGCAGCGCCGGCCCCGGAATCGCTCCAAGGCGTTGGGGGCATCGCGGGCGAGCAATTCCACGTGAGTCCGTACACTGTCCATGTTCGACACCACCGCGTCGAACGACAGTTGCTCCCCCTCGGCCGTTTCAATGCCGGTGACGCGACCGCATCGGGCAGCCGACCGACGGCCAGACCGCCCAGCCTCCCCCGCCGACTGCACGATGATCCGCTCGATCCGCGATCCAGTGCGGAAGATGACGCCCAGGTCCTCACCCAGCCGACGAAGCGCCGCGGGTACGGCGCCGGTTCCGCCCCGAGGGTAGGTGATCCCCTCGGTCGACTGCATGTCGGCGATGCCGCACAACACGGCCGGGGCCAACTCCGGCGACGAGCCAACATACTGGGTCAGGTGATCGAGCATCTGGGCCACCCGCTCCTCGGGCACGCATTGACGCACCAAACCGGCCACCGTTCGGCCCATCCGCAACTTGAGCAGGGCAGGCAAGACGGAAAGTCGCACGGCGCTGCCCGGCTCGAACGTATCGCGGACCGAGCCCACGCTACGCCAGAAGAAGAAGCGATCGGAGATTTCCTTCAACTCACGCGAAATGCCCATGAACCGCCGGTAGCCATCGCCCAATTCCGGTCGGCCGGTGAAGCGGGCGATCTCGCTAGCCATCCGCTCGGGGTCCTCGTAAAGATCGAGTTGAGCACCGCTCTCACTCCCGTCCGGGGTCGAATCCGCCGCCGTAGCGTATTTGTCTGAACTGCCTTCCCCCGACGCGCCCTCGTTGTAGAAACATCGCCATTGTGGGTCGAGACGGATCAGGTCGAGATAGTCGGCCATGGGCCGGTTCGCCTCGGCAAAGACACGTTCCAGCACCGAAGGTACGGTGAGGATGGTCGGCCCCATGTCGAAGCGGAAGCCATCGGCTTCGAGCACGGCCGCCTTGCCACCCAGCCAAGCGTTACGCTCGAAGCAGGTGACACGGTGCCCCCGCGCAGCCAGCGTGCAGGAGGCCGCCAAGCCTCCCAGACCAGCACCAACCACGGCTACACTGCGACCAATGGGAGGGTCCACCGCCAATTCCGGTTCAAATTGTTCGCTCATAATGCATGCCGATGTCGAATGGGTGGTCCAGCGATTGGAATCGAACTACTGCCTACGCCTGTACGTCCGCGCGGCTCGCCAAAGCGCGCCGATTGCCCGGGCGCGGTCGCCCAGGGATCGGCCGTGGGCCAGTTTCAGATACGCCCGCATCAGGGGCTCGATGTGGTCGGCCGCGGCATTGGCATCCGGCGTTTCACGGTCCCCCGATTGATCCGTCGCCGCAAAGGCATCCAGATGCGGCAGCCAGCCCGTCCGCCGCACGGCGATCACCTTGACCGTGGTCAACTCCAGCAATCCTTCGAGCCCACGCGTGGTGCCGAAGCCGCTGGCACCGCGTCCACCGAAGGGAACGCGGGGATCGACCGTGGGAACGATCAGGTCGCCCACGGTCACGAAACCCGCCGGCAACCGCTGGGCAAGCCGGTACGCCGCTTGCCGATCATCGCCGAACACCGCGGCGCCCAGGCCATACGGGCACGAACGGACCGCTTCCAGCGCCGCCTCATCGTTGTCGACCGGCGCGACAGCGGCGACGGGTACAAATACGTCGGCCCGCAACAACTCCATCTCCGCGTGGGCGTCGGCCAACACCAGCGGCCATTCGATCCGATTGTCGCCGAATCGGCCCACCACCGGCCGGGCTCCCTGGCGAATGGCATCCGCGATGAGCGGGTGGGCGGCAGCCAGCGCCGCTTCGTCCACGTGCAGGGGCAGCTGCACTTGCCGAGGTCGAGTCAACTGTTCGAGCAGCGCGCGGTATCGCGAGCGATGCACGAACACCCGGCGCGGCGCGATGCAGGTGGCTCCGCTGTTGAGCCGCAGGCCAAACAGCACTGCCCGTGCAACGCGGTCCAAGTCGGCGTCAGCGCGGACGATGACCGCGTCGCAGCCGGATAGTTCCATGGTGGCGGGGGTGAGGTGGTCGGCGAGTTGGCCGAGAACGGCCCGACCGGTGGACGCCGAACCGGTCAGCAGCACGCGGTCGACACCTTCGTCGATCGCCGCTTTCGCGGCTTCGATCGATTCCGGCAACAGGACGCAGAGGTTGGGGTCGATGCCCGCCTCGTGGATCAGCTGCACGAGCGTCTCGGCCGCTCGGACGGCCAGCCGAGGCTTGATCAGCACGGCATTCCCGGCGACCAGCGCCTGGATGGCCTGCACGCCCGGCAGCAGCAGCGGGTAGTTCCATGGAGCAAGGATGAGCACAACGCCGAACGGCTCGCGATGCACCTCGAAACGCGTCCCCCAGAGCCATATTGGACGACCGCGACGGCCGAGTCGCCGCGGTGCGAGGATCCGCTCCGCCCTTTGCTGGAGAAAGCGGCAGGCGTCGGCCAGCGGGACCACCTCGGCCGAGAGCGTCTCCGCCGCCCCGCCCCGGCTGGGCAGGTCGACCGAGGCGGCCAACTGGTCGGCATGCTCGACGATCAAGTGCCTGAGCCGCCCGACGAAGTCCAGCCGCCGTCGCAAAGGTGTGGCCTGCCACTCGGTCTGCGCGCGGCGGGCCGCCCGCAGGCTTGCTTTCACATTGGCGTCTGTGTCGGACATGCGAGAGTGGACAGTTGGCGGTAGACGGTAGCCGGTGGACAACGGGCAGTCGGCAGTGGTCGCTGTGCCGCGTGGCCGCCACTGGCCTGCCGGCTCTCGACGCGACCCGTGGCGCGACCCGTGGCGCGACCCGTGGCGCGACCCGTGGCGCGACCGGCGTGATGCCCGTTTCGCGGCCGTAACCGTTCAGGGGCCGGCCGGGGGCAGTCCCCCGCGACCGCTTAGTCGCGACCTCCCCTCTGGGTGTCACTGGCCAATCAAATGCAAAAACGAGGCGTCCATGCCGAAATCTTCCAACAGGAGCTTTGCCGTAATCCGCGACGACTCGAAGATGACTGGCAGGCCGCTGCCCGGGTGGGTGCCGCCACCGACCAGGTAGACTCCCTCGACGTCTTCAAAGCGATTATGCGGACGCAGGTGCAGCATCTGGCCGAGGTTATGAGCCAGATTAAACGTAGCGCCCCGGTAAATCCGCATGCCCTCCTGCCAGTCCAACGGCGTGAACAGTTGCTCGTAACGAATTCGTTCGCGCAATCCGGTCAGACCGATCCGCTCCAGGCGATCGAGCACGTGTTCCCGATAGTGCGGGGCTTCCTTTTCCCAGTCGATGGGTGCGGTCGCCCCGTCGATGCTGGCCGATCGTCCGCCACTGGCCGACCCGTTGCCATCGTTGCCACCTCCCGATTGGTTGGTCACCGGCACCAGTACGTAGAGCGTGCTCATGCCCGGCGGGGCGAGCGAGTCGTCCGTCACGCAGGCGTTCTGCACGTAGAACGATGGCTCGCGGGAGAGGACATGCTGACGTTCCACTTCATCGAGGTGGTGGCGATAGCCGTTGGGGATAAAGATGTTGTGATGTGATAGGTTGTCGTATCGCCCCTCCACGCCCAGGTACATCATGAACGTGGAGCATGAGAATCGTTTTCGGGCGAGTCGCTCGTCGGTCCAGCGGCGGCGTAGTTTGTTCGGGATAAGCTGGTGGGCGGCGCGGGCGAAGTCGGCGCCGATGACCACCGCGTCGGCCCGATGCTCGCGTCCGCCGGCTCGTACACCCACGGCTCGGCGGCCCTCGAAAACCAGTTCCTCGACGCCCTCGGCCAGGTGGATTTCGACGCCCAGTTCCTCGGCCACCCGGGCCATGTTCTCGCTGACGGCCGCGCATCCGCCCAGCGGGTGATAAACCCCGTGCTCGTATTCCAGGAACGACAGGATCGAGAACAAGCTCGGGCAGTTGAATGGCGACATACCCAAGTATTTCGCCTGAAAGGAAAAGGCCAGCCGCAGCCGTTCGTCGCGGAAGAAGCGGCCGAGATATCCATCCAACGATTGCCACGGTCGCAGGTAGGGCAGCAGGCCCATCATCCGCGGGCTGGCCACGTCGCGCCAGCTAAGGAATGGCGACTCCAGGCAGGGGCGGAAGCGGGCCAGTTTGCGCCGATTCTCGTCCATGAACCGCTCGAACGCCGGGGCGTCGCGTGGCGCGATGCGGTCGATCTCCTTCCGCATTGTCGCGACGTCGGGCGTGGCCTCCAGCGAGCCGCCCTGCTCGAAGATGAGTCGATACTGGGGGTCGAGGCGTACCATGGGCACCTCCTCGTCCAGGTCGCGCCCCACCGAACGATAGACCTCTTGTAGCACGCGAGGATAGAGGAAGAACGTCGGGCCCCGGTCGAAGCGGAACCCCTCGGCCTCCAATGGCGAAGTACGCCCGCCCACCTGCGAGAGGCGTTCGAAGAGCCGCACCTTAATGCCGGCACGGGCCAGGAGCATGGCGATGGCCAATCCGCCCGGCCCCGCCCCAATGATGAGTACTCGGTTCATGGTGGTATTGTATTGATGAAATGCGGCCACGAGAAGGAGTAGGGGGCGAGAGCATCCTCGCCGGAGGACAAGACCCTGGCGAATGGGCTGCCCAGCATTCCCCGGCCACGCGCGGACCCGGGCCGACGCTCGCGCCGACGCCCAGATCGGGCAAGCACCATCGGCGGTGATGCACGCTCGGAGGCCGAGTAGGCAGAAAGCTCTAGTCTTCAGTCTTCAACTGCGATTTTTCGCGGTCATGGCTGCGAATAATCGGCCACGTTTTTTGCCAATGCCATGGCGTCGGCGGGCAACATCTTCTACAATGTCTCTTTGTTACACTCGACCATCCACGTGCGGTCGCGAGCCGGCGGTTCGGATGAAACTCGAGGCCCTACCACCCCCGCGGCGGCCTTCTGCCGCCCTTCGCACCTCGCAAAGGAGTGAATCATGAGACGCGCCCTACCGACGGCCCTGCTTGCCACCGTTGTTCTGCTGCCGGCTTTGGCCGTTGCCGGCCCGGCCGATGACGCGATGCAACGCGGCGAGCAGCTACTTTCGCAAGGTAAGTTCCGCGAGGCCCTGTCGGCCTATGCGACGGCCGTGCAGGCGGATCGGGAAAACCGCGAGAATGTCAGCCGCTACATGATGCTGCGACGTGTCGTGCAGCTTCGGCAGCAATTTCAGCAAGAAACGAACGATGCACGGCTGGCCTATCTGGCCCGCGCTCTGCGCCAGTTCTACATGAGCCACGATTTGCATGAAGAGGCTTTGGCGCTGGACAAGAGGGTGCATCGACAACTGAGGGATACCCGTTCCGCCTTGGCGCTGGCCGACACACAATTGGAGATGGGCCGAAACTCCGAAGCGCTGGCCACCCTCTCCGACTTGCCCAATGAGCAGCAGAACACCTCGACCCGCGCCCTTCGGGCGATCGCGTTGAGCCGTTTGGGGAAAAAGGAGGAAGCCAAGCGAGTGGCGGACGACGTGGAGTTGGCCGAAGGATCGGGCCTGGGGATCACCTACGCAGTTGCCCGCATGCACGCCGCCACCGGCCAGCCCGAGAAGGCCGTCGGCGCGTTGAGCCGCTTTTTCGAGTCGGTCCCTCCCAGTCAACAACCGGCCTTTCGTGAGGTCGCTCGCAACTGCCCGGAATTCGGCGAGCTGACCCGAGACACGGCGTTCCAGACGGCGCTGGAGACCGAATCGAAGGTGTCCGAATCGGAATGCAGCGGAGGCAAGAGCTGTGCCGGTTGCCCGATGCGGGGCAACTGCCCGGGGAGCAAGTAGGCATACGCGACGGGATTGCCGCCCCGCCAGGTGGCACCGCGGCCGATTCGCGGGATGAGGGGTGGGGTCCTCCGTATCATCTCGTCCGCCTGATGTTTTTGGGAGATCAATGTATGCGCATGCAAATCCCGCGGCATACCATCCAGGTCGCATTCTTGGCCCTTGTCGTCGGTGGTGTGTTTTTCATGGGGGCCCACGCCGAGCGATGGTGCCCGTTCGGGGGCGTGGAGGCCCTGTATGAATATGCCACCGAGGGGACGATGCTCTGCAGCCTGGGTGTTTCGAACTTCTACGTCTTGGCGGGCGTGCTGCTGATGACGCTGCTGCTGCGGCGAGCCTTTTGCGGCTACTTGTGCCCGATCGGGGCAATTTCCGAGGGACTGCGCCGCGGAGGGCGGCGCTTAGGCATCCGCGAGTGGCGAATCCCGCCGAGCGTGGATCGCGTCCTTAGCCTCGGCAAGTACGTTGTGCTGGCCACGGTTCTCCTGTTGACCTGGTGGTATCGCGAGTTGATCTTCCGGGCCTTCGATCCCTGCTACGCGCTGATCAGTCGCCACGGCACCGACATCACCATCTGGGCGTATGTTGTGGCGGGGGCGATCGTGCTGGCGTCGCTGGTGGTGATGCTGCCTTTTTGCCGCTGGCTGTGCCCGCTGGCGGCCGTTTTGAACCCCTTCTCCCGATTTGGTATGGCACGCGTTCGGCGCGAGCCGGGCGGTTGCAACGACTGCGGGCGCTGCGCCCGACAGTGCCCCATGCAGATTCCCGTCGATCGGGTTGACGAGGTCAAGCACGGCCGGTGTACGGCCTGCCTGGGCTGCGTGGACTCTTGTGCCGCGGCGGGACGCAACGCCTTGGCATGGGGCCCGCCACGGTGGCTGGGCGGCCGTTGGTCGCGGTTCGCCCTGGTATCGATCCTGCTTCTTTGCGTCAGCGGGGCAGTCGCCGCGGCCTATCTGGTCCCGCTGCCCTCCTACGTGAAAACGCGCGGCAGTGTCCCGCCAGCGGTGGACAGTGTCGAGCTGCGCGTCTCGAACCTTTCTTGTCGCGGCCGGGCGAACCTCCTCTACTGGTTCCTTGACCGCAACGACATGTTCCAGCTCCCCGGCGCGGGTGACGGCCCGGGCTACTTCAAGCTGGAGGCGTGGCCGGGCAGCCAATGGTCGCGCGTCCGCGTCAGCTACAACGCCGAGCACGCTGATGCAAGCGACGTGCGACGGGCGATCACCGAACCCTACTTCAACCTGCAGGATGACCCACAGTCCAGCCGATGGATGGAGTCCCCGTTCGCCATTCAGGGGTATGATCCACTCGCCGCACCGCTGGACGGTTTGCCGCCGCTCGATGGTTCGCCGCCAAGCGGGGAGCTGCCCCCAATGGAGGAAGTGCTCCCGGCAGCAAAGAAGTGACACAGCAAGCCGCCGTTGCCGTGAGCAGGGGGCACCGTCAGCAGCAGACACTGCCCGCGGGGCCAGTTTCATCACCGGCCGCGGAGCCAGCTTGCTCGCCTGCCCCGCGGAAGCGTTATTGGGCGGGTCCGGCTCGATACCAATTCTGTCTGGCGATCCGTGATCTACACGGCTCCCGGACCACGAGCGCCGTCGTTGATCTGGATCGCCTCGTCGGCTGGCAGCACGAAGATCTTCCCGTCGCCGATCGTACCCTCCGGACCGGTTCGGGCAACGCTAATGATCGTCTCCAGCGTGCGATCGAGGAAGTCGTCGTTGACGACGATCTCCAGGGCGATCTTCCGGAGCAACTGCGTCGTATACTCGTTGCCCCGGTACATCTCGGTCCGGCCGCGTTGTCGGCCAAAGCCCTGGGCGTCGCAGACGGTCAGCCGCAGCACCTCGATCTTTCCGAGTGCTTCCCGCACCGCTTCCAGCTTGGGTGGCTGAATGATGGCGATCACGAGCTTCATGGCGGTTTCTCCCGGCTGCAGTGGTGAAGCCCAACATACCGGTCGCCGCCGGGGTTGACAACCGACGGTGTGGGCAATCCGCGAGAGGATTGCAAACTCGATTGCAGCTGGGGTTGATCCTCCACGCGTCTTCTTCAGTGATAGTTGACCCTGATACCAGTTGGGGCCTTGGATCGCCGGTATTTGGATTGCCGGTATAATGCATGGGCGGTCGGCCGGATATGCCGCCGGATGTGTAACTTTCCGGCCAGGCGGGCGTCCAATAGAGGGACGGGATGCTATCGCTCGATCATCGGACGATCACGACAGGGAGCAGAAATGACGAGGATTCGACCATACGGCTTGGCGTTTTTGGCGGCAATTACCCTCTTTGCGGGGGGGGGGCAGCCAGTTGCTGGACAATTGCTCGGTCTGCCCGGTGGTGGGAGCGGCGGCTTCGGCGGTGGGCCGGAGGAGGCCATTCAGGTCTCGGCCTCCTTCACGCCGCCTGCGGCGGGAGCAGCCGGCCGGCTGTTCATCACTGCCACGCTCGATCCCGGCTGGCACATTTACGCCACCACGCAATCGGGCGATGGCCCACGGCCGACGAAAATCGACGTCCAGTTTCCGCCCAGGGTGCAGCGGGTGGGGGACTGGATGGTCGTTCCACCGCCGCAAGAGAAGCCGGAGCCGGCCTTCGGCGGCATGACCGTCGAGAGTCATGCCGGCACGGTCACCTGGTTTGCCCCGATCGAGTTCGCCGCGGGTGTCGATCCGGCCACGCTACGGATCCCCGGCACACTCAATTTTCAGCCATGCGACGCCAGCTCGTGTTTCCCGCCGATGGATGTGTCGTTCGTGGCTCAGGCGGTTCGCGCGCCGCCGGTTGACATGGGCGGAGCGGTATCGGCCGAACCGCCCGATGCCGGAGGCTCCGATTTGCCCGTCGAGCCAGGCTCTCCCGCCGGGAATGGGGCCGCCGATGGAAGCCAGGAGAATGAGTCGGCCGCCGAGTCAGGACCTGGCAAGACGGCGGCGTCGCCCAACGGCGCACCGGTGGCCACATCGGACAAGCTCCTTTGGCGTCCCTATGCGAGTCTCGACCAGTTCGAGTCGCTCCTGGGCGCGCCGGTCGATCTGCAACGGCTTCGCGAGAACGCGACCAGCCAGATCAAGGAGGAGAGTCTGTGGGCGATTCTCGTGGCGGCCTTTTTCGGCGGGCTGATCCTGAATATCATGCCCTGCGTTTTACCCGTGATTGGGCTGAAGGTGCTTTCCTTTATCGACCAGGCTGGCGAGAGCCGGTCGCGGGCGTTTGCCCTGAATGTGGCCTACGCGGCGGGGCTGCTCTCGATTTTCCTGCTGCTGGCCACCCTGGCCGCCTTCGCCGGGTACGGTTGGGGGAAGCTGTTCTCCCTGCCTTGGTTCAACGTGGCGATGGCTACGGTGATCTTCGCCATGGCACTGAGCTTCCTCGGTATATGGGAAATCCCAATTCCCGGATTTGTCGGCTCCGGAAAAATGGCCGAAGCCGCCGGCAAGGAAGGCCTCAGCGGGGCGTTCGCCAAGGGCGTGGTCACCACCATCCTGGCCACCCCCTGCACGGGTCCTTTCATGGGCACCGCGCTGGTCTGGGCCGTGGCTCAGCCACCGGCGACCATCTATGCCGTCTTCCTGGCAATCGGGCTGGGGATGGCCAGCCCCTACTTGCTGATCGGCGCCTTCCCCAAGCTGGTCGCCTTTCTGCCGAAGCCCGGCGCGTGGATGGATACCTTCAAGCAGATCATGGGCTTCGTGCTGATGGGCACGGTGGTCTACATCCTCACGTTCATCAAGGCGTGGTACGTGGTACCCACCGTCGGTCTGCTGTTCGCCGTCTGGGCCGGCTGCTGGTGGATCGCCCGCACGCCCTACACCGCACCCGCCTCCCGGAAAGCCGGCGCCTGGCTGGAAGCGGGTGTGTTCGTGGCGCTGATGTGGGTCTTGATGTTCCCGGGCATCAACGAGTTGGTCTCCGGCCGCTTCGCGTTCCCGGGCATCTACGACATCATGCTCGCGCGTCACGAGCGGACCGTCGAAAGCCAGGCCTACATTGTGGCCGCAGCGCAGCAGGATCGTCCGCCGGCCGGGGAGAATGGCGAAAACACCGTCCTCATGGCCTTCACGGCCGACTGGTGCGCGACGTGCAAGACGCTTGAAGGCCAGGTGCTCGATACACCGGAGGTCCGCGCTCTGGTCGCTCGCAACAACGTCGTGCCGGTAAAGGCCGACTACACCGACACGCCGCCGGAAGTCACGCGATTGCTCGAGTCGCTCGGGGCACGCCAAGTCCCGGTGGTGGCCGTCTTTCCGGCCGGCAGCCCCAACCAGCCAACCGGAGTCTTCCACGGTTGGTACAGCCAGCAGGAGATTCTCGACGCCCTGGAAGCAGCCGGTCCCTCGCGGCGTGGGCGACCGGCGCCGCGGACCGCCGGAGGCGGGGTAGCACCGCGCGGGCGGGAATCCGGGTGAGTGTGGTACCTCACCGGATCCCGCGCGGGTGGGAACGACGTGGCCAACAACGTGATCCCGGGGCCGGAGTGCGCGAATCGTCGCGCGCCGGCCCCATCACGTTTGGGCTTATACAGCGGGCAGTTCGTAGCCCTTGCGGCGTTCGACGTCGAGGTACTGGTTCGCGTCCTCGTCGCCGATGAACTGCTCCTTCTGCGGGTCCCATTTCAGCCGACGGCCGGTCCAGCGGGCGATGTTGATTAGATGGCATACCGTGGCCGAGCGGTGGCCCGTCTCCACGTCGGCGATGGGCAACTCGCGCGACTTGATGCAGTCGATCCAGTTCTGCATGTGATCGCCGCTCACCTCGAGATGGATTTCGTCGTCGGCGATCTTCTCGTCTTTCAACTCGCCCGGGTTGGTGCCGATCCGGTTGCGGAAGATCTCGATCTTGCCGTCTTCGCCGAGGAAAAGCCCGCCACCCGGGTTGCCGCCGTCCATGACGACCGGCGTCCCGTCGGCATAGCGGAAGTGGACGATCGGTTGTCGTGTCTTGCCCTCGCCGGCTCCGCGCCCGTGCGGCTCGGTGAAGTGCGGCTCCTCGAACGGTTCGCCTTCGGTCCAGATTTCCGTCGGTCCGGTGTCGTCCTTGCCCAGGGCCCATTGAATCTGATCGATTCCGTGGGCACCCCATCCGGTGACCTCGCCGCCGGAGAACAGGCGATGCGAAATCCAACCGGGGTTGCGCCGCGGGCCGCAGAGGTCCGGATGATAGGGCTGCACGACGACCGGGCCGCACCACACGTCCCAGTCTAGCCCTTCGGGCACCGGCTGCGCCTCGAACGTGAAGGTCCAGGGGCTGGGATAGTTGGCCCCGCGTACCTCCTTGATTCGGCCGATCTTGCCGTTCCGAACCAACTCGCAGCCGAAGCGATTGGCAGCCATCGAGCGCTGCTGGCTGCCCGTCTGTACGATGCGGCCATGTTTTCGGGCGGCCTGGACCATGCGGCGTCCCTCGAGGATGGTCAGCGTCAGGGGTTTCTCGGCGTAAACGTCCTTCCCGGCCTGGCAGGCGTGAATGGTGACCAGCGCTCGCCAGTGGTCGGGGGTGGCTGTCGTGATGGCGTCGACATCTTTGCGCTCGAGCAACTTGCGGTAGTCGGTATAGGCGTCGCACTTTGTCCGGCTCGCCATACGCTGGGCGGTCTTTTCAAACACGTCGGCCACGGCGACCGCCCGCGTTTCCTTCTTGCTGCATGCGGAGTTGAACACTCCCCCGCCGCGGCGGCCCACGCCAACGCCGGCCATGCCGATTTGATCGTTCGGCCCCACGGCACCGTCCAGTCCCAGCACATGCCCAGGCAGGAGCAAAGGCGCCCCAACCCCGGTAGCGGCTGCTGCGGTCGATTGTTGCAGAAAGCGTCGTCGCGACTGATTGATTCTTCGGGACATGGCAGTCTCTCCGTGTGAAGGAAGGCGGTGTTGGAAGGGCGAGGTCCGCGCGCGTTGGCCGGAGGCTACTGCCCCAACGGGGAGGCCTCGACTGGCTGCAAACACGCCTCCGGGTCGAAGCGGGGGGTGGGGCCCAGTATCGACCTCGCAGAATCCAGGCTACATCGGATTGAGTCGGAATACAAGCGCCATTTTGCGATTGTCGGGCGTGTTTTGCGCTGTCCCTCTTCACCCCCCCCGGCAAACGGCAGGGCAACCGCAAGGTCGCCTTCTCCCGTCCTTTCTGGGAAGCTTGTGCCCGCGAAAGCGGGGAGCGGGAATCTAGTAATCCGCCCAAACTGCTGGATTCCCGCGCACGCGGGAATGACGTCTTGAGGGTCAACTCCGGACCCGAACGAAGTTGCATTCCTCCTGGTTCGAGGCGGGGGCACTTTGTCAAACCTCGGAAAACGTGATAGGATGACTTGCGGGAGCCACGGTGTGGTCTACCTGCGCGATCGGGCCGTTTTCGCCCCCGGTCGTGTCGCGTTCCCTGTTCAGCGGCAATCCGAGCACTCAATTCCCCGATGGCCGTCCAGTCTCCGGATGATTTCTTCGAGCTGCTCAGCAAAAGCGATCTGCTCTCGGCCGATCAGCTCGAGGCTGCCCGCTCGTCAACCTCCGAGGCGACCGACGCCTCGACCGTGGCTCGGCAGTTAGCCCGGCAAGGCGTGCTCACGCGCTGGCAGGCTGGGCAATTGTTGGCCGGCCGGACGACCTTCCATCTGGGCAAGTACCGCCTGATCGACCTGCTCGGCCGGGGTGGCATGGGCAGTGTCTTCCTGGGCGAGCACGTGATGATGAATCGCCGCGTGGCGCTGAAAATCGTCTCGCGCGACGTCGGCTCCGATCCCGTGCGGCTGGAGCGATTCCTCGACGAAGCTCGGGCCATCGCGGCGCTGGACCATCCGGCCATCGTGCAGGCCTACAGCGTCGACAACGAGGGCGATCGGTACTACATCGTCATGGAGTATGTCGAGGGCAGGGACTTGCAACGCGTCGTCGATGAGGACGGAACCCTCGACTGGACCACGGCAGCCGCTTATATTCGCCAGGCCGCCGACGGGTTGGCCCACGCCCATGAGCGTCAGTTGATCCACTGCGACATCAAGCCTTCGAATTTGCTGCTTGGGCCGCAGGGTCGGGTGAAGATTCTCGACATGGGTCTGGCTCGCCTGGGCAAGGACGAAGAGGAAGAAGGCGAGGATCTGACCGAATCGCGTGAGAACCAGATTCTCGGGTCGGTGGACTACTTGGCGCCGGAACAGGCGCTCGAGTCGGAGGAGTTCGACTATCGGGCCGACATCTACGCGCTTGGTTGCACTTTCTACTTCCTGCTGACCGGCCACCCACCATTTCCCGAGGGAACCCTGCACCAACGGATCCTTAAACACCAAACCCAAGACCCGAGCCCCATCGAGAGTGAGCGGCCCGATGTGCCTGGACCATTGGCCGACATCTGTCGGCGGATGATGGCCAAGGAGCCCGGCGAGCGGTATCAGGACGCGGGTGAGGTAGCCCATGCCCTCGGTGAACTCCTCGCCGAGAACGAGGGAGGGGCCGGCGCGATGGGTTTCCCGGCGATTGATGTCGGCTCCTCCGGAGGCGCGCCAACCACCGCACCGCCCGAAGAAAGTCTCCAGGCGGCCGAAGGTCTTTCGACAAAAGTGCTGGCGGGCATCGTGGGCGGGGGTGTCCTTCTGCTGGTCATGGTGGCGTTGGGGACGGCACTGGTCGTCGCCAGCCTGAGTGGATCCGACAAGCCCGACGCTGAAACAGAAGTGGCTGCGGGCCCTGATGCTCCCAACGACGAGAACTCAAACGAAAGCGTTGGTTCGACCGCCGATCGTGGCGACAGCGACCCGTCCGACGCGTCGCCTGACGGAGGACCAGAAGAAGGCCCCGAGGACGACGTTTGGCCCAACGACTTCGGGACGTCCGACCCCGGCGATGGGGCATCCGGCGAAACCGACGGCGACCAGCGGGCTACCGACGGGGCCGAGACGACGCCGGACACCGCGAACGGGAGTTCGGCAGGAGGAGGGGAAGCGCAGGCGGACGGTGGCCGGGAGCCGGGCCCCACCGACCATGCGGCGAACGGCGGAGCCAGCAACGACACCGCTGGTGAGACAAACCCCACCGGGCAACCGCCCGACGGGACCCCGGGGGAAGAGCCCGCCTCGGAGCCGCCCAACAACACAGGGCCGAGCGGGACGGAGTCCGAACCGGAGCAAGGGAATCCGGAGCCCGTCGATCCGTTCGAGAATCTGCCCGCTCATGTCGCCTGGCCCGAGAGCGGCGGGCCGAGCGGAGTGACCGTGCTGGGCGAGGTGCGGCTCGCCGACGGGGCGACTTGGGACATGACGCTGCACGGGGGCGAAACCGCCGTCAAGGGCGCGCGAAGCGTCGTGCTGGAACCCGACGCCGCAAGTAGTGTCCGCACCTGGTTGATTTCCCTCCGGGAAAGCGCGGGGGACGATGCGTCGTCGACCGACGTGGCCCGGATTGGTATCCCGCCGGCTAGCAACAAGCTGGTAATCCAGTGGCTTGCCGGGGCGGCATCTCGCGATGCCGATGCGCTGCTGAACACGGCCCTTCGGCTGGTGAGCGGAGAGTCGACCCGCTGGATATCTTTCGGTACGCCCCGATCGGCTGAGCCGCTGGAAGTGGACTGGAAGCGACCGGCGCTCAGCGACGCAATCGTGTTGAAAAGTCCACCCAAGGAAGAGTCGCTCCGCTTTCGCGCCGAGGGGCTCGTTGGCACTGAGTTGAAGCCGAGCTATTCGCCCGAGGGGAAGAACACAGTCGCGGTTGACGAAACGTTGCGCGTGGATCTGGTTTCCGGGAAGGCTCAGGTCGAGTTGCATATCAAGCCGGAAATGCGGGGGCGAACGCTCAATCTGCGGGTTCAGCCAAAATATCGGCTGGAAGGCTTCCAGGAATCGGAGCCGCTGCTGCTGGGTAAGTTGGCCCTCGCAAATCGGCAACTTATCGCCCAGCGTCAGCAAATCGAGACGTTTGTGAAGCGGACGAAGAACGACCAGATGAAGAAGCAAGCTGAGCAGCAACGCAAAAATATCGATAGTCTGCTCGAAGGTATGCAGCAGTTGAGGGAACTCCTGGCGCCGATGTCCGAAGGCGTGGCGATTCAATACCGGGTGTTCACCCTGGCCGACGGGCATGAGATCGATCTGGTCGTTTCCCAATCGCAACTCAGCAGCGGAGAGTGAGGCTCCATTTGCCCCGAACGCGCGAAGCATTTCGGCACGGAGGCGCGACATCAGGTGTTGGACCAATGGAGGAACGGGTGAAGAACCTTGCAACCAAGGCAATGCTGGCGGTGTTGCTCGCCGGAATGGGGGTGAGTCCGTCGCGCGGGGATCAGCCGAAAGCCGACTCTCTATCGGTCGACACGGCCATTGAGCAATTGGGCTCCGCCGACGTGGCCATCCGTTGGGACGCCGTCCGTCGCCTTGGCGAAGGCGGCCCCAGCGCGGCGGCGGCCGTGCCCGTACTGACCGAAATGTTGGCCAATCCCCGCGAACATGAGTATGTGCGGGGCATGGCCGCGAGAACGTTGGGGCGGATCGGAGCGGAGGCACGGTCGGCCGTTCCCGTGTTGATTGACGTGCTCAGCTCCGCACACGTGTCGGTCCGCCGCAATGCGCCGATCGCACTGGCCCAATTGGAGGCGTCCGAGCCGGCAACGATCGCCGCCTTGCGTCCGCTGCTTGACGACGGCGACGAGGTGGTGCGTGTCCGCGCCGCCTCGGCTCTGTGGCAGTTGAGCGAAACCGAGGAAGCGGTCGAGTACCTGCGCACTGCCTCGGCCGCGCGGGGACGCGAGGCGTACGAGGCGGTGGTCGCTCTGGGATCGCTGGGTGCTCCCGAACAACGAATCCTGTCCACGCTGGCCGCAGCTCTCGCTCATGCCGATGCCGACGTCCGAGACACGGCCGCGCGGGTGCTCGGACGGATGGGCAAGAACGCACTGCCGGCGTTGAAGAAGCCGCTGGAGGAGGGGGATGTGGAGGCACGCGTCGCCGCGGTGGAAGCCCTCGGCTGGATGGGCGAGGGGGGCGTGCCCGCACTGATTTACGCGCTAAAGAACGACCAGGCGTCCGTGCGCCGCGCCGCGGCGCGGGCGCTGGGTCGCATGGGAGTTTCCGCGGGGGCGGCCGCGTCCGCCTTGGTCGAAGCGGTGAACGATCCCCAGGCGGAAGTGCGAGCTGCCGCGGCCAAGGCCCTGCAACGCGTCCGCGGAGCAGCGGGTCACCAGTCGCGCTGACACGCTCGCCCGCTCGACAAGTTTGGCCGCACGCAAGCGTGGCGATCAGTATTCACGGTTAGCGTCGACGAAATGCGTGACACGTGCCCCGCCCACCGTCGTGGGTTCCGCCGCCCGGTATTTGGGCTTCAGGAGAGCCCGCTCTGGGCCAGTGTGCGTCCGAGCTTCGGCCAGACCCCGTCGGCCAGGCCCGGAGAGTCACACTCCAGGACGATCAGCGTTTCGTCTTCGAGGCCGAAGGCGATGCGTCCCTCGCGCGGCATGGTTCCGGCCGAGCGGACTGGTTGCCCCACGTCGCTTTTCCATTGAAGCTGGCCTTGACCATCGACGGCGTGGATCAGCCCTGTGTTGTCGCCAAAGTAGATGACCCCGTCGGCGGCCACGACCGGCGTGGACTCGACCGGTCCGGCCGCATCGAACTGCCAGCGAATCTTGTGGCTGTTGCCATCGATCGAGATGAGCTTCCCCGCTGGGGGCTTGCCGCGCTCATTGATCGTGATGCCCACACAGATATTGCCGCGCTGGTCGAGCACCGGAGCGCCCAAGACCTGCCCCGGCAAGGGGGTCTTGAACTTCGTCTTTCCTGCGGGCGAGAACCCATAGAGGTGGTCGTCGCGGCTGGCGACGATCAGGGTGCCGTCGGCGGCGATGGCCAAAGCGGTGTTAATGAACCAGCCGGCGTGGCCTTGCTCGGAGGTGTGGTCGAATCGATTCTTGCCGCTGTTTTCGCCTAGTTCGATGGCAAAGACATAGCCGTCGTCGGAGCCGAGGTAGAGCACCCCGTCGTGGATGACGCCCATGGAGTTGAGGATCTGGCGGGTGCGAAGATAAGGACGGGCCCGGTTGAACTCGCCGTCGGGATCAACACGGAGCAAGCCGCCATCGTGAATGCTGATGTAGGTGTTGCCCTCGGCGTCGGTGACCGGGGCGGCATAGCCAAGCGGCTCGCCCACGTTGACCGGGGCATAGACCTGGCGGCCGGAATCCACCTCCAACGCGTGCAGCATCCCGTCGGCAGCGTGAAAACGCAGCGTGCCGTCGGGGACCAGGACCACGGGCCCAGGTACGCGACTGCCGGTCACGTAGTCCCAGGCCACCGTCGGCTTGCCATCTTCCTCGGTGAGGGCGACGAGCTTCTCGCCCACGTGTAGGAAGGCGCGTCCCTTGTCGTCCACCGCCGGACCGAAACGCAGCGAGGTGCCGCCGTCGGGTGCCTCTTCGGGATAGCTCCAGGCGTATCGTTCCGGTCGTGGTTTGGGTTTCGGCTTAGGCTTGGGGGGCTCGGCCCGTTTGGCTTCCGCCACGGGAGAAGGCTTGTCGCGTTTAGGAGTCGGGGGCTTCGCGGGGGTGCCTTCGTCCGTGGGCGTTTGACGCCGTGACTGCTCGCGATGCGCTGTCTTGTCTTTGCCGCGACGCCCGGAAGGTGCCTCCGTCGGTGGCTTGCTCGATGGCGGCTTGGGCGAGGAGGGGCGGTTCGCGGCAGGACCCTTGGCCGACCCGCGGTCCGCGGACTGCTTTTCATCCGCCTTCCGCTCTGCCGCCTGCTCCTCGGCCGCGCGCTTCTGGGAGGGCGGACGCCAAGGCGGTTCGGCCTCGTCCGCGGGCAGGTCATCGGCGCCACGCCCTGGAGAAGCCGTGGGGCCAGACGGCGGCGATGGGGCTTGTGGGGGCTGGTTTGGCGAGGCGGGCGATAAAGCACCGGGCCGCGGGCCGGCGGCCGGTGAATCAGCATCGGCGCCAGGGCTCTGCGAAGGTGACGGTGGCTGCCCAGCGTCGCTGCCCGTCGCGGATCCCGGTGCGCCGGGCGTTCCCGGTGGGGGCGGCGCTTGCGGAGGCTGCATGCCCGGGGGCGGACCCGAGGTCGGGCCCTGACTCGACGATGGTTGAGCGGGCGATTGCTGACCGGGCGATTGCTGACCGGATGGCTGCTGACCGGGCGGGGCAGGCGCTCCCCTGCCACCTGGCTGCGGCGGGCCTGGCTGTGGTGGACCTGATTGCGGCGGACGTGACTGTGGTGGGCCTGACTGCGGTGGCCGAATGCCCGGCGCGCCAGGCGCCTGCGGGTAACTGGGCCGTTGTCCTCCCGGCGTTCCCGGCGGAGGTGTACCCGGCGCCGGACCCTGCTGCCCGGGATACTGAGGCGCGGGGCCACTGGGCTGCCGCGGATAACCGGAGCCCGGCGCGGGGCCGGGCGCCTGTGGGTAGCCACCTTGGCCCGGGCCGGGTTGGCCGGGCGAAGCTCCGCCGCCAGGGGATCCCCCGCCGGGCGCGGGTCCGGCCGGTTGCCCGGGGTAGGCGCCTTGGTTCGGCGCCTGCCCACCGCCAGCCGGCTGCTGGGGATATCCGGCCTGGCCACCGTAGCCGCCCGGCACTCCCGGTCCGCCGGGCACTCCCGCTCCGCCGGGGCCGCCAGGCGGCTGTGCGCCGGTCTGGCCTGGGGCCTCCACCGGCCGGAACAAGTTCACCGCTTGTCTTCCACACTGCGGACAACTGAACGGCTGAGTGGGGCGTTGAATCTGATGGCCGCAATTCGTGCAGCAGTAGGTTCGCATGGCGGTTGAGGTCTTCTGCGTGTTTGAGCCGAGCTGGCGTGACGGCAGCCGGCCGGGACCGCGCGGTGTTCCGTGATACCTTTATCGGACGGCAACGTTGGCCTTGGTGTACACCCGACCGTTGTCACGCAGGACGATCCAACCGAGCACTTGGGTGATTTCCACTCCGCGTCCGGTGGCGTTGTGCCGCGCGGCGTCGAATCGTTCGCCGGGGTCGACCAGTTCGATCCGGTTGCCGATGCCTGCCCGATCACACGTGGCGGTGACCCACTCGGCCAGCGCCGCTTCCAGCGGCTGGGCACCCGGTTGGGTTTTGGGCCGCCAGCGATAATAGGCATCGCCCACATCGCGTAAGATTTGAGCCAGCCGTTCGGCGGGGGTCGACTGGAAAATCAGCAACTGGCCGGCCAGGGCGCGGGCCCCGTCGCCGCCGGACAGCACGTCCTGGGCCAACTGTCGACGATCGGCCGCTAGATCGGCACGGGCGGCCAAATCCGGGCCGAGCAGGGCCGCTTCCCAATCGCCGTGGGCCGAAGCCGGCTCCTCCTCGGACTCGGGTGGGGCAAGCTGTTCGTTCAGTTCCCGCAGGCCGTTGTCGAGCCGCTGCCAGATATGTCCCAGGGCCCCGTCGACCGCTTGGCGGCCGTCCTGGAGTTGCTGGCCCAGGAGACCGAGAGCTTGCATCAATTCCGGATGCGGTTCCGCGGGTGCAGGCGGTTCGGTCGATTCAGCCGGAGCCGACGCAGAGGACGCATCACCCGGGCCGGCCGCTTCGGGATCATCCGATTTCCGGGCGGCGAACTGGTCAATCTTCCCGGCCAGATCGTCCAACTTGGCCGAGAGCTTGGCGACAGCTTCGTCGGCGTCGGCGGTGGATTCACCGGTCGCTTCATCCGTCGGCGGCTGGGCTTGCGCCTCCAGTTTGACGCGGCAGGCCACGAGTTGCTGTCCCGCCATGCGGACCATCTCGTCGAATCGTTCGAGCGTGGCGGCCAGTTGTTCCAGCTCGTCGGCCCGCCCGCCACCGGCTTCGGTCGCCTGAGCGTCCTGTTCGCCTTCCTTTTTGCCCCAGAGGGCCATGATGCGCTCCATTTCGGGTTGTCGCCAGCGTCTCGCCCGCGCCGCCTGGGCGCGAAAGTCTCCGCCGGGCCAATCCTGCTTACGCCGTGCTCAGTTCGATGTTATCCAATCCGCCGGTATCCAGATAGTACCGCTCATCGGCCAAGGTGCGCCAGGAGAAGACCACGTTCTCGCCGAGCATGGCGTCCTCGCCGGCCACCATGCCGGTGACCGATTCCACTTCGAGCGTCTCCTCGGATTCTTTGTCCGCTCGTTTGCGCTTGATTTTTACGGTGACTTCGGTGGGGCCGATGCGGTCGCCCACCTCCGTCTTGAGCAGATAAATGGGCGTGGCCTGGGCTTCCTCCTCGGCGGTTAGCTTCCGGCCGATCAGCACCCGCTGCGAGCCGGTGGTGAACTCCGTGATTTCTTCGCGTGCCTGATCTTCGGCCGGCTGGAAGAGGATGCGTTCCTCGCGAATGCCGCTGGTGGCGTCGGTCATTACGCCCCAGAAGTACGTGTTCTCCTTCAGCTTGCCCTTCATCTCGAACTTGAATTGCGGCAACATGCCGTGCCGGGCCATGAATTCGATCGCGGTTCCCACGACCACCGGGCTCTTGGGATCGACGATGACCCCCGGATTGTGCCCCTTCTCGTCCTGATACGGATACCAGTTGCCGGCGTAGTGCTGATGCATGGGCACGATCCGCGACGGGGCCAGCGGGACATACATCCGCACGAGTTGCTGAATGTAGCTCAACTTGGAAGGCTGCCCGGCCAACAGCACGACGTCGCACTGATGGTCGACGACGCGTTGACAGTAGTCGAAGAGCAGTTCATCGAAAACGTCGTGAACGACCCCCTCGAACTCCTCCTTGTTGAAATAGAGGTCCAACTCCTGCTGGGCGTTGTAATAGCCCGGCCCGCGCAGTTTGTCGAATACCTCCTGGAGGATTTCCACCACGGCCGGGTCGACGATGTCCGGATCCGTGTGCGAGATCGGCTCATCGGTCAATTCGTCCACGGCATTGTCCAAATATCGCTGCGCAAGCGGGACGAACAAGCGGTTGATCCAGGCCACGCGCTGCGAGCGGATCTCGCGGTTCTTTGGCACCTCCGGGCCGAAGAGCACCTGGGCATCCTCATCCTCAATCGCCAGCGCGTCGCAGAAGATTGGTACGATGATCGTCTCCAGCAACCGCTTCACAAGCTGGTCGCCACCGAGGTAGATGCCGTCTTGGTGCAGAATCTGTCCGCGGATCTTGTCGTCGATTTTCGACTCGAAGTTGTAGCGGGCGATCATCATGTCGGTGGTGCCGCCGCCGATGTCGATACAGGCGATGCGAATCTCATTCCCTTCGTCGAACTCCGGCTCCTTGTCGGGCCCACCACGTCGCGCAGCGCCGGGCCGGCGGACGCCGGGGCGTCCGCGACGTCGTCCGGCCGGAGCGGCGGGGACTGCTTGCTCTTCTGGCTGCTCGGGCGGTTTCCGCTGACCACGATCCTGCCGCATGGTGGCGAACCACAGCCGCGGATCCTGTCCGAGCAGGCGCATCTCGCTCCAGATGTAAGTGAGGTGGACGGCGCTGGCTTCGTCGATCGAAATGTTCAGTTCCGGCTTCACCCGCTGGTGCGTACCAAGGGTGAGCGAGAAGATCTCGATCGCCTTTTCGGCCTGGGCCTTCAGCCGATCCTGCTCCTGCTGGAACATGCCGCTGGGGAAGCTGAGCGAGAGGGTGCGGAGTTCGCGCGGACGCCCCTTGTCGCCGGACGACGCGCGGTAGGCGTCGGAGTTGACGAACATGTAGGCCTGACAGAGCAACTCGTAGAGTGCCGCCACCATCATCGAGCGCGGCGCGTGGCGTGGCTTGAGCGGCGTCTCGGTGGCGAATTCGTTGTCGCGAGGGGCGCGCTCCTGGAGCAAGAAGTCGCGGTCATCCTCGTGAATGAATCGCAGCAAGGGGCCTTGCAGCGTGGCGGCGTAGACGCCAGACTGGCAGCGGTCGTAGGGATCAGCCATGTGCCAGTTGGCTCCCTCGAGCCAACTGGCGTCGTCGGCCCAGAGATACCGCTTCGGCGAGCTTAGCCCGGTGCGGATGTCTCCCTCGGCGCGGATTACCTGGGTGATGTCGTCCGCTTCGCGTCCCATGCGGACCATCGAGAAGTCCTCGAAGAGGGTCGGCAGGACGGACATCTCGACCTTGTTCCGCTCGACCTTCTTCTTGCCGCGGCCAAACCAGCCGCCCTTGCCCTCCTCCTCCTCGACCGTGTGGTACTCCACTTTGGTTTGCTCGCGCGGACGCAGGTACGGCGTATTGCACCAATGCGTCTTGGAGGAGAACCATCGGGCGGCGGCCGAGGGGACGTATTGCCCTTCCTCGTTCCAGGCGTCCAAGTGGTAGCGATTGAGCAGCTCGAACGGGAGCATTTGCGGTGTTTGGCTGATTTCGCCGGCCAGCTCCAAAAGCAGCACTCCGGTGCGCGAGTTGCCGAAATCGACCACCATGTGGACGTGTTTGGCGTCGCCGGCGGTGGCCGTGGCAGGGCGAATCACCAGCTCGATCGGTGGCACGCCCTTGAGTGGCTGACCGGTCAGGTCGAGCACGTGCTCCAGGTAGATGGTGAAATCCTTCGTCAGGGCGCTGGCTTCGCAGAAGTAGCCCAAATCGGGATCGCCACAGGTGGTGTCGATGGCCAGGAAGAGCTTGCTGGTCCCGGCCTGGACGACCTGCCATTGGATATAGGGGTAATCGCGGACCGATTCCTCCTCGCCGCCCACGTCGACCTGGAGCCGCTGCCAGCCATAGCCGATTTGTGCGGTTTGAAATCGCGCGCCGCCGCGCAGGGGGATGCAAACAAGTTGGACGCCGGTGTTCGCGAACAGGACGTTCATTGAGATGCGGGGTGAGAGTTATCGGTCAAATGGGACGCCAGGGGTTGGATGCCAGCCCCGGAGGCCAGGGGTTACTTGTCAAAGGGTTCCAGCATGTCGATCAGTTCGCTGTTGCCCGGCGGAAGCTTGATGTGCTCGCCGGCACCGAGCGCCAAGGCGGCCGGCATCCGCTGGTCCCAACGCTGGACGAAGGAGCCCATCAGACCAAACGTGTCGAACTGGCGCTGGTCGGGCTCGCCGGAACCGGACGCTCCAACGCCCTCGCTGGGTTCGTCCTGGTCGTCGCCGGTCGTGTCTTCCGTTTGGATGGGAGCCAAACTGGGTCCGGGATTCATCACGAAATCGTTGACGATCGTTCGGACGTACTTCCGGCGTGCCCGGCGACGGGCCGCTTCGTCGCGTGTCTTTAAGTTGACCACCGGCTCCAGGCGGTCGATCATATCGTCGAAAACCTTTTCGGTGACCAGGTAGTCGCGCAGGTAACGGCTGAAGGCGCTGATATCCGCGGGATCGAGCCAGGGCCCACCCTCGGCCTTCTGCTTGGTGTATTCCTCCCATCGCTTGGGCACCGCCGAGGCGGCCCACTCGTGCAGGAAGTTCCGTAACTGGCGGGGCAGGGGATCGCCACGATGGCGGCTCTGCGTTTCCGCGCAATCGGCCAGCACGAGTTCCTCGCCTTCATGCACCGCCAGCGATTCCTGCAGGGCATGAACCCGATAATAGACCAACTCTTCATTCGAGAGCAGCCAATCGAGCACCTTGCGTGCCGCGTTGATCCGCTTCTGGCGGTCGACGTTGGTGTCGGGATCGACGATCCAATCGCGCGAGAGTTGCAAGAGCCGGACCTGCACCTCCTCGATTTGCTTCAGCAGTTGTTGTTGTTTCTCCTGGGCGGTGGTGACTGCGCGGATACCAGCCGAGATGAGCGAGAGCCCACCGTCGTCGTCGCGCATGGCGGTGGTCCATCGCTGCTCGGGCTGGCGGACGTGCGTCCTGACCAGGTCGGCTTCGAGGAAGGCCTTCTGGGCCCGGGCCCACTTTTCCGGGTCTTCCTTTTGGCGCTGCTCTTCGTTGGTATCCCAGGTGCCCGGATAACGGATGGGGTAGCAGTTGGTGAAGGGTTTGCCGCGACCGCCGAAGTCGTTCATGACCGTGCCCAGGGCGTCGACGATTTGCCCCAACCGGTTTTCATACAGGCCCTTGTCGGCATATTCCTCGCGGTTGCGGAACTCTTCGTCGATCCCGGTCATGCCGATGAACAGGGCGGGGACCTCGTCGCGCACCCGGGTGGGCCAGGCCTTGTCGCCATAGCGGGCGCGTCCCCATTTGTCGATGTGGTGCTTCATCTGGCTGGTGACTTCCAGATTGCCACCGCGCGAGAGGAGCAGCAAGGTTTGGATTTGGAGTTCGTCGGTGTAGCGCTCGAACAAATAGGCGACCTTGCCCCGTTTGACGATCTCCATTTGCTCTTCGAGCGTATCGGCCGAGGTGCGTTTGCCTTGCTCGGCACCCTGGCGCCCGGCCCGCATGCCGGGGATGTCGAGGAAGTCCATTTGTTCGACCACGCGTCGCCAGTCGTCGTTAAGCCGATGAGGCAGCACCGGCATGGCCAGTTCGAGCATGCCGGCCTGGATGGTCTCCAACTCCTCGCGTCCCCCGCCGCTGCCGGGGCGATAATCGAGGACGAAGTATTTCTCCTTTTTCTCCAAGTAGATGTCGGCCCAGTCGACCTTTTGCCACACCTTCGAGGTGCGGCGTTCGTGGACCTTCGCCCGCTGCGAATCGAGCAGGAATCGGACGGCCGCCCAGTGGGCGAAGATGGCCGGATCGTGCTCACCCAGCGTGATCTTTTCGAGGAACGTATTGATCCGCATGAACAACCCGGTGAGCGATTCCCAGCTATCCCAGAACAGCGCCGCGGCGGCCGCCACATAGCCGTCCTCACTGAGCGGATAGCGGGTCATCAGACCATTGAGCACCGCTTCCTTCGCCTGAAAACCGCGGCGGTCGACGTAGCGCATGTAGCTGAAGGCATCGAGGATGTCCATCCGCCATTTGCGGTCCACCTGGCTGCCCGGGTACTGGCGGTGCAGATCCTGGAAAAGCTCCTCCAGTTCGCCCTGTTGCCAGGTTTGGTCGGGGGTCTTGCACTCCACGTGGAACCCCCGGGCGAGCACCCGCAACCACTGGACGCGGGTCAACGCGCGGACCATCACCGGGTACTCCGGCGAAACGCCCGAGCCGATGCGATCCTTGGTCGTGAACCGCGTAACCAGTGCCGTGGCCTCGTTCGATCCGCACTGCGGGTTGAGGTCGTTGTCGAACGACAGCTCTTTGTAGTACGCCGGCGGACCAAGCGTTTCGTCGCCGCCGATGGGGCAGAAGTTTTCGCTGTGGGGCTGCAGAACCTGCCCGACGAACAGGCTCTTGCCTACCTGCGACGGGCCATAAACGGCCGCCGCCACCGGCACCTTCGCCGACGTATAAAGACTACCGGCCAAACGCCGCAGTTGCAGAACCTCGAACTCGTCGCTCTCGGGTACGGGCAACAGGTCGGCAGCTTGCCGATCCGGGTTGAACTCGGAGAGCCAGTCGCTCAATTCGGTCGCCAGTGACTCGACCTGTTCCGCCTTTCGGATGATGTTGCGATCTTTTTCGTCGGGAAAAGCCATGGAAAGGTGAAGTTCGGTTGGTGAATGATGAAAGGGATCAGTTGAACGGGGTGTGCGCCGCGTTGTTGTCCAAAAAAGGGCGAAGGTTCAGGGCGTCCTCGATTCTCGGCGGATATGTCGGCTCGGCGAAAGCCTGGCGCTCGCGAACTTGGAACAACCGTTTCCCGGACCGCCCTACGGTCCGCCGACCCGCTCGATCTCCGAGCGCAGCCGGAAGGAAAGCGGATACCGCTGGATCGAGCCGTCTTCGGGGTTTTTCGCCTCCAGGGTCAGGTGATACATCTTGCCACGCGGTCCGTACGGTAGCGGCGGGCTGCGGAGTGCCGCCCGGCGGCCGTCGCCTGTCGGGCTCGCCGCCACCCAGTTCTCCGAGGGTTGCTGGCCCGCCGCGTAAACCCTGTATTCTAACGGACCTTCGGTGTCGGCCGCCAGTACCTCGATCGTGATGGCGAAGGAATCGTCGCCCGCGTCCAGCCCGGTCTGCACCTGGCGGAACCGATCGCCGCCCACGCGCACGGTGGCCAACGCCTCGCGACCCCGATAGGTGGCTCGAAGCTGGGTACCGCCGAGTCCCTGGGCGGTAAACTGTCCGGGTTGGAGAGGATCGGGGACCAGCACGTCGGGGTCCATGCTCTCCAATGCGGCCGGCACCTGATACATCTCACCATCGTCCGCTTGGGCGAAGACCTTGACCACGGGTGTGGATTGACCCACTGAGAGCAGGATTTGCGAGGGCTCGATCACGATCGGATCGCTCCGCCGCACGACGACCGAGGCCGTGGCCGACATGCCGTCATACTCCTGCCCCGGGGCCACGGCGGTGACGGTTACCCGAGCCTGTCCCTCGGCCGTTCCCCGCAACGTGGTGGAGTCGAGTGCCTCGACGATGCCCTGCCCAGGCTCGGGGGTGACGCGATAGTCCACCGGGAATGCCCACTGGCCATCGCCGGGCTGCAGTTGGACCTCCGGGAAGAAGCCCTCCTCGCCGGTCCAGAGGATCAGTGGATCGGGGGCGACAACCAGCCGGGCGTCGCCAAGCTGCACGTCGCCCACGGTGAGCAGCATCGGGTCGGCTTCCATGGGCCCAAGGTTGGCACTCAATCTCTTCGCGCCCGGTTGCTTGGGGGCGAAGATCAGGCCTTCCGCGCCGCCTTCCACCGAGGCGTATGGCTCGGGCGAGGTGATCTCGAGGTTCGGGTTTTTCGACACGTCGCGTCCCAGGGAGCCGTCGGCCAGTCGCTCGTAAACCCGAACCGGGACGCCGGGTGAGCCGAGCGGCAGGCGAACCACGTCGGGGACGAACTGCAGCCCCACCACATCGGCCAGCGGGACATAATCGCCGACAATATCGAGTCCGTCTTCGATGATCACGTCGCGGCCGCCGCGACGGACGATTCGCCGTCCGTCGTCGTCCACGTAGACCCTGTCGACCCAATCATCGCCGACAATCGTGCCGTAGCCCGGGCCGGTGACGACGCGCACGCCGTCGTCCATCACCACGTCGCCGATCGTCGCCCCGCTGCCGGGCACAACGTCAAGCTGGGCCGATACCTGCCGGCCGCCAACGCGGGCCACGACCGTCGTGCTGCCCGTCTGGCGGCCCTGCACGGCCATGCCCCCCAGGGCCTGCGCCACGCCCGGTTCCGTGGTGAATAATTCCACCCCATCCGCCGGCGTGAGTACGCGTCGCTGGCCGCCTCGCAAACCGGACAGTTGATACACTAATCCTTCACCGGGATGGACGGCGGCGCGGCCCGGCTCCAGCGCCAAGTCGGACCATTGGTAATCGCTCACGCCGACCGGCACCTCGGCCCGCAGCCGGTTCTGCCAATCGATTTGCACCGCGGCCTGTCCAGGCGAGACGGCGTCGATCCGATCGGGTCCGAGCACGTTGATCGAACTCGGGTTCTGCCCGCCCGCGCGAAGCGTGAGGCTCGGTTGGGCAAACAGCTCGTGCGTGCCGGAAGCGGCCTGACCGAGGATCCGTAACGACGCTCGGTCGCCCGTACCCAAGTCCAACCGGCGCGGCTCGACAACCAGGCCGGTGATCGGCTCGTCGGTGACCTGAATGTTGGCTTCGCCCCGCTTGCCCTCAAGCTCGGGCAGGATCACGGCCAGATTGGCCGCGCCCGGGGCCAGCGCACAGGCCCGGTTGCCACGCACCGTGGCGGTCGATTCGTCCGAACTGCGGAAGACGGCCGATGTGGTGCGGTCGATCATCTGGCCTTCGGGCGTCTGGACGAATACCCGCAGCGGCAACGCCTGGCCGACGGCCAGCACGCCGGCGCTGGGCTGGACGACGATGTCGCCTTCGAGCTTGCCACCGTAGAAAACCTCGACGATCACATTGGCCATCTTCTCGCCGTGGGTGAAGGCCACGGCCGAGGTGCCCGGGGCGACGCCCACGAGCGAGTGAGTGGCCGAGTCGTAGCGTACCACGCCGGAAAGGGCGGGCGTGACGCGGCACTGACGGCTGAGATCCAGATCGCCGCGGATGGCCCGCACGTCGGGTCCAACCGCCACGCTCTGGCCCACGCGGAGCCGGATCACCTTGGGGTCGATGACCAGGGCGTCGCCGATCGAGCGGACCACGCTCACCGGCGCCTCCTTGCTGCGGACGCCGCGGAAGTCGGCCGTTATCTCGGTCTTGCCAAGCGAGTTGCCCGTCAGCGTGGGGCCGCGCGTTTCCGCCACCTCGGCGTTCCCCGATTGCCAGGTGGAGCCGCCTAATCCGGTTAGCAGGCCGATCGACTTGCCTCCGATCAACCCCTCGACCTCCAACGGAATCGTCTCGCCGAGCGTGATTGTGGCCGGGGAGGGCCGCACACGCACCGCGTCGGGGTTCGCTTCGGCGGTGACGGTGGCCTGGAGCCCGCGTTGCGTCGAGAGGCCCATGTAGTCGGCCTGGACGGTCGTTTGGCCGGGCCGCAGCCCGACGAGCATCCGCCCGTCGGAGCTGACCGGAGCTTCCGCTGGCGGCTCCGGCGTCCGCAGCCTTGCCTCGTCGGTCACGTTGCTGATGAATCCGTCGGCATACTCCGCTTCGACGCGGAAATCGTCGAACCTCGCCCCGACGGGGAACTGCACGCCCGGCCCCTGATCGCTCAGGATCCGAAGAGCCACGGGGCGATCGCCCGCCGGCGCGGTCTCTTCCGGCTGCGGCACCGTGGCCGGGCGGTAGGTGGTCGTGGAGAAGAGCAGGGTACGGCCGTCAACGTCGGCCCGTAGCCACTGCTCGTAGCCGGGTCGTTTGGCAAACAGCACCGGCGGAGTCCAAATGACGTAATCGTTCTCGAATGCCTCGGGCCAACGCACGTTGGCCGCCGGCTCGGCTGAATCGTCCGGCCCGGCCAGGATCGAGTAGCGTTGGGCCGTGCCTTCGGCGAGGAACTGTCCCGGCGGATCGCGGCGCAAGGTGAGCTGGTCGACCGCGGGCGGGGCATCACCGGTTTGGATGAAGGCGGCCGCTTGGGCGTCGCCCAACATGGCCACCAATTCATGCCTCCCGGCCGCTCCCTCGGCCAGTTCCACGGTGGGCGGCAGGCCGCCCGCGCCTGGCGTGAAGATCACCCCCGGCGGGATCGACCATTCAACCGACTCGGGCCGCACCTCCTTCCAAGTGGTCGCCCCCGGCACGCTGGACGCGCGCGCCGGGCCCTCGCCGTCGCCTTCTTGTGAGGCGGCTCCGGCCTGCACCAGCCGCTCCACGCGGAGCGGCTGAACTTGCCCGGGTACCAGTGTCATGGCGGCGGGATTGATTCGCAAGTCGGGCGCGGGTCCGCTGTCGACCACTTCGATCTCGGCCACCGCCGGCCGCTCAAGCCAAGGATAGAACCCACCGGTCAATTCGAAGGGCGATGCAGGCCGACGGCCGGTGATCCGCGGCGGCTCCCATTCCACGGCCCCCGGTTCGCCGATCGTGTACGCCACTCCCGGCCCGAGAAGCTCCGCCTGCTTCACCTCTTCACCGTCCTGGACTTGCAGCAGCAGCCGCAGTCGCGCGACCTCGTCCACGCCGATCGCCATTTGCGGCGGATCGAACACCAGCTGGGCGTTCTCGGGGGCGAAGACTTCCATCGGCAGACTCGTGGGATCGACCGCCGCCGGATGCTCGGCCGTCATATCGGCCACGCCCGGCGTGGCGGCACGGAACCCACCGCTCCGCTCGTCAACCCGTAGCACCTCGTCGGCCGTGCTGCCGAACTTGGACATCTCGGGAACGAGTTCCACATCACCCTTCGGGCCGTGGCCAATCAACTGGCCGTAACCCGTCTCGCCCACCAAACGCAACGTGCGATCGGTCGAGAGCCGCAGTTCCAGATCGGGATCGGCTTCGACCGAGGTGAAATCGACCGAGTTGGACTGGTTGCCGAAATAGTTGCATACCACGCTCAATGGCCCACCGCCGGCAGCCAGCGCGGCCACGCGATTGCCTCGCAGTTCCAGCCCCGGCTGGGTTTCGTCGTTGGTTTGGGCGTCGAACGCGAGCCGGAAGGGCGAAACGAGCACGTCGCGTCCGCCGCTGTAATGGGCCCAGCCATCGAGCCGCAGCATTTGTCCCAGCGGCAATTCCACCGGCCCGCGCGGTTTCAGTTCGAGCAGCATTGGGGCGACGATCACGTGGACCCCGGCCTGAGCCTGCTTGCCGCTCGATCCCAAGGCCAGTTGTTGATCCTCGCTGGGACGATTGGGCCACAGCCCTCGCATTTCCATCGCCGCGCGATTGAACGTGGCGAACCGCGGTGAGGGTTCGGCCAGCGAGCGGACCACGTCGGGGGCGAGTTCCACTTGTCGCTCAATCGGCCCGGCTGGCTCGGGCGCACCGGACGCCTGGTCGTCGTCAGCCGCTCCTTCCTGACCATCGCTGGCGGGCGCCGTGGCCGCCGCCGCGCGTCGGGTGCGCACCCGAGCCAGCACACGCGGCTCGACCTGATGGTCCACCGGCACCACGACCAATCGCGGACGCATGTCCAGCGCGAGGGTTTCGCCACGCGTTACATACACGGGTACGGTCCGCGTCACTCCGCCCTGGGCCACGGTCACACGCGTCTCGCCCGGCTCGCGGGCCACGAGACGCCGATCCTGGGAGACCTCAACCACGTCGACGTCGGCGCTGATCAACTCGATGGGTGCCTGGTTGGGGCTGACGATGCTCAAATCGGCTACCTGGCCGACGATCATCTCCAGCTGCTCCGGCGCCACGGTCAACTCCGATACCCCGGCCGCCGGTGCCACCTCAATCGGCGTGCTCGCCGAGAGCTTGCCATCGAGCCCCATTTTGACGCTCAGCCGGCCCTTGCCGACCGCTCGGCCGGAAAGCGTGGGGCCAGCCACCCGAGCCAGGTACGGCGGCGACACCTCGGTCCGCAGCCGTGATGATTGCGTGAGCCGAAAACGCTCGCCATCGGCCGAAACCCCGTCAACCTCCAGCCGGCTGGGCCGATTGAGTCCCAACGGACCTGGCCCGAGATTCACCTCCAGCGCGGCAAACTCCACCGGGGCAACCTTCACGTCGGCTTTCGCGGTGCGCGTGGGGGCGTTGGGCGTGGAGCGATAGCCGGCGGTGACGGTCGATTCACCCGCGCCGATCCCCTCCAGCAGGCCGTTCCAGGAGAAGAGCACCTCGTCGCTGGGCGGCTGGGGATACCACTCGGCCAAGGGGCTCAGATCGTATTCGGCTCCGTCCTCCATCCGGCCGATCAACTTCAGTTGGGCGGTGCTGCCGACGGCCAATTTCACCTCACCCGGCACGATCACCAGCTCATCCGGCTCGATGGCCGGACCAGCCCGAACGGGCACCTCGGCCGAGCGGATCGAGCCGAAGTGGAACCGCAGCACGGTGCTTCCCTCGTCTTGCAGCGTGACAGCCGCCATGGACGGGTCGAATCGGGCGATCGTCGGGTCGACGGAGTATCCCTCGGCCAAGCCGGTCACGTCCTCGGAGAGTAGCGGCAGCAGGCCCATCTTGAGAATGCGCAGCTCGGTGCGGCTGCCAACCGGGCCGGCCACTTCGTAGGGCTGCACGACCAGTCGCGGCGGATGCGTCCACCACCAGACCAAAGCCGCGAGAATCAGCAACAGCAGCAGCGGAATGGCCAATTGCCGCCCTCGCCGACGGGGCTTCTTCGGGCCGGAGGGGACTAATTTTTGACAGGCCGGGCAGTTTGGCTGTCCCGCGCGGCGCATGAACAGCAGCTTGCACTCGGCGTCGTTGCACAGCGCGGCGGGCACGGGCTCCTGGTCCACGCGGCGATAACCCCAGGCCCAGGCGAGTCGCCAGGGGGCGTCGCCGCCCTCGGCACTCCGCCACTTGAAGAAGAAGGCGTCAAGGTCGTCGCGCGACTCGTCGCCCGCCTGCGCCTGGAAGGCCTCCAAGAGGAAGCGATGCAGGGTAACCTCGGTGCTGGTCTCGGGTTGGGCCTTTTCCAGACGCTCGCGGAGCTGATCCAACTGCTCGGCCAGAGGGCCACGCAGGTCGGAAATGCCGGCCGGCTGCACGACGACGTTCGTCAGCCGCCCACCTTGGTCGTCACGGACAAAGAAGGCCGCCGACTCGCCCCGCCATTGTGGTTCGGCCGCCATCCCACCCAGCCAGCGGAAGACAATCCGGTCGTTCGCCCCGGATTGGTCCAGCAAAGGAACGCCCGGCTCGATGGCGATGGGGCGGAAATCGCGGGCATTAGGCGAAAGATCGACGCGTGCGAAGGGTGTGGCCATCGGTTGTATGCCCCTCGGGCGATGGATGATTCAGTTAGAAACGACGAGATTCACGCGGAATCGCGGGGTTTGCGAATTCGCAATGCTGTGTGGAGGCGGTGTTCCGAACGGCCTCCAGCGGAACCGGGCGCGGGCAGGCTCTCTAAACAGTGTGCAGGGAACACTTTGCATGCACGCGGGGGGGGAGCCCGCCGTATCGCTCCCCGATGCTCTTTTCGGGGGCGACGCCGTAGACCGTCCCATATTAGTTCGCTCAATCGACGAGCCATTATTGCATATCTCCAGGGTAGTCGAACACCCGGCTGACAGCAAGATGCCCGTCGGCCACTTGGCGGAATCGCTCGGAAGCTTCAGCCTCCGGGGCGGGGCGCGGCGGACAAAGTCTCCTCTGCTGCCGGATCAAGCCGGCAAACGTCATTCCCGCGCACGCGGGAATCCAGGGAGTTGGGGCGGGTCACTGGATACCCGATCCCCGCTTTCGCGGGCACAAGCTTCTCGGGAATGACGAAACAAATCGACTTGGCAATCCTCCTGCCAAAGTCCGGGGGGTGTTTGACGACCAATCGTCCGATGGCTAAGTTGAAGGGACGCGCGGCGTTGATCCCCCTTCCCGCCGGGTCGATGGTCGCGAGTGAGGGCGTTGCCGCGACATTTCACAACCGACCACTTCCCACGGACGACGATGGCCTGGCCGCTGGCTTCCCATTTCAGCGCGATGCTGCAGAACCCCCGGGTCGCCTTTCGCGATCCCGGTCTTCGGCAATGCGTCATCGAGAAGAACGCCCAGGGCCAACCCCGGCCTTGGGCCGGCGCATTCGCCGTCGTCTACAAGGCCACCGACCGGCAGGGGAACAACCCGTTCGCCGTGCGAATCTTCACCACCGAGTCACCCGAGCGGCGGGAACGCTACGCCGCGGTGAGCGAGTATCTCCAAAGTCGGCGGCTCTCCTGTCTTTGCGACTTCGAGTACCGCGACGACTCGATCCGTTCAGCGGGCGACGGCAAATGGTACCCGTTGATCCTCATGGAGTGGGTCGAGGGTGAGACGCTCTTCAAATGGGCCCGGCGCCGCTGTCTGGCCGGAGAGGGGGGGGCCGTCGCGCGCGTGGCCGAGCGTTGGGTTGCCCTGGTCCGGGAGTTGAACGAGGCGTCGCTAGCCCATGGCGATCTGCAGCACGCCAACGTGATGGTCACGCCCAGCGACGAGCTGAAGCTGGTGGACTACGACTGCATGTGCGTCCCGGAGTTGGTGGGGCGACGAAACCTGGAGGTGGGTGTGGATCCGTATCAGCACCCCAGTCGCAACGCCAAAACACTGCTGTCGCTCGATTTGGACAACTTCTCCGCGTTGGTCATCCACGCCGCTCTGAAGATTCTGGCCGCCCGGCCCGATTTCTGGGAGAAGTATGTCGAGGAGGCGGGCCACGACAAACTCCTGTTTCGCCAGGAGGACCTGCTGCGTCCGAAGGAGTCGTCCCTCTATGGGGAATTGCGGTCCCTGGCGGACAAGGAGCCACGCCGCCTGCTGGAGCAACTTCAAGAGTTGGCCCAGGGTCCGCCGGACCGCGTGCCCTCGCTGGGCGAAGTCGCCGGCTCCTACGCCAAAGTCGAGCAATTGCTGAAGCGGGAACAATGGGGAGCCGCCGTCAGCCTGTTGAATCAGCGAGGCCATTTTCGCGACGCCCCGGAACAACTCAAACCGCTCATCCGGCGGGCCTACGAGGAAGTCTGTCGCGATCGGGCATGGCGCGCCTTCCGCCGCATCCCCGAGGAGACCTCGGAACGCCGCGACCGGCAGTTGGTCGACGCCTGGAATGAGGAGCTTTTCGCCAACTTCTCGCCAGCCGAGCAACAGCGCATCCGGCTGAGTGACGCACGTCGCCGCGTCGAAGCCGTCGACCGCGTGTTCCATCTCGTGCAGCAGTTGGGTGATGAGGTGAGCGTCGAGGGCGAACAGCGGATCATCAATGCGGCCGACAAGCTGCCCCAGGGCTACCAGCACGACATGCGCGAGCGCGTCGAGACCGCCCGGCGGCGCGTTCAGGCGGTGGGGCGCATGCGGCGTGTTCTGGAAAACCCGCGGATGGAGGCGAGCATCGTGGCTGCCGCCCGCGCGGTGAAGGAACTCACGGCCCGAAACATGCTCTCCATGGATGAGCGGCAACGGGTGAAACTGGCCATGCGCCGGGTCCCTCTGCTGCGTGAATTGAACGAGCTGTCGGACGACCTTCCCCGGGCTGAGCGCGACCGGCGGCTGGTGGCTGCTTGGCGCGGAGCCGATTGGACCGACTGCCCGGAAGCCGACCCCTGGCGCGAGGAATACACGCAGGCTGCCGCCCGTGTTGAGGCGCTCGGCCAACTACGGCGCGCGGCCGAACGCGGCGACAGCGAGCAATTCGCCCAACTCCGCAGCCAAGGCCCGCTGCAAGACGAACAGCTTCCCGACGACTACGCTGCCGCGGTGGCCGACGCCGAGCGGGAGCTGGCACGCGTGGAGAACCTGGAGAAGGCGCTGGCCGAAGGAAATCGGTCGGCCTTCCGCGAGCACTTCGACGCCGGTTTGATCCGCCGCCTGCCGCAGCGATTCGGCCCGTACATGGATGAGATTCGCGCGTGGACGCGCGAGGAAATCCTCCACCCGAAGCGGCTGGGGTTACGAAAACTCACCGGATGGGGTAGCGTAACGGCCGAGGACGATCAGGCGGGGCGCTTCCGCATGCGATGGCACTGGCCGGACCCACGTTACTCGACTCGGTGCCTGCTGACCATCAGCCCGGATGAGCCCGGCGAGGGGGACCAGCCGGATGCGATCGGCGCTTATGAAACGACCGTGATCGAACGCGCCGGCTACGAGAAGCACGGCAACCAGTTCCGGATGAGCGTGCAGCCGGAGTGGATCGGCGCCCACGTGGCCGTTTGGAGCCTGATCGACGTGGGAGGCGAAGCCATTCGCGGCCGGCCGGTTACGCTGGGGCGATTGAAGGCCGCCTCGCGCTGGAAAGTGCTCTCCTGGGGCAGGTGACCAGGCGGCTCACCGGACGCAGTGGCAACCGCCAGCGTAAGCAACCGCTGGCGTACGCACGCGGGGCAGGGAGTCGAATATGTTGGCAGTGATGGCCTAGTGCACATATCCTTCCGGGGAAAACGAAACACGTATCAACCATGAACCGCGCGCCATACACCCAAGAAATCAGCCGGCAGAATAAGGCTTGCTTCCTCTTCCTGCTCGACCAGTCGTACTCGATGGAGGAGCCGCTGGGGAATTCGCCCCGGCGGAAGTGCGACGAATTGACCACCGCACTGAACGGCTGGCTGCAAAATATGGCCATCCGAGCGAGCGGCGATCAGGGCATCAAGGATTGGATGGACGTGGGCGTGTTCGGCTATCGCACCGACCAGCAGGCCAACCCCATCATCGAGAGTGCTTTGCAAGGCCCGCTGGCCGGGCGGCCGGTGGTCTCCATCGCCGAGATTGGCAACCACCCGACCCGCATCGACCAGCAAAGCCAGTACATTCCGGACGATGAAACGGGGCAAATGATCGAGATTCCCTGCGAGATGCCCGTTTGGGTCGACCCGGTGGCCGAGGGCGGGACGCCCATGTGCCACATGCTCTACCACGCCCACGAATTGCTTTCGGCTTGGATCGCGGAGCATCCCCGTAGTTTTCCGCCGATCGTGGTCCACATTACCGACGGCGAATCGCAGGACGGCGACCCCTTGCCCTATGCCGAGGCGGTGCGGAACCTGGCGACCGAGGACGGCAACGTCTTGCTGCTGAACTGCCACTTGTCGATGACGGCGGCCGAGCCGTTCATCTTCCCCTCCCACGACCAGTATTTGCCCGACGAATTGGCCCGGGTGCTGTTCCACATGTCCAGCGAGTTGCCCGAGCCGTTCGTTCGATACGCGATTTCCGAGGGTTTTCAGCTTCAGCATCATGCGCGTGGGATGGCCTTCAATGCCGACATGGTCTGCCTGATCCAATTCCTGAACATGGGTACGCAGGCCGCGCCGGGGCTGCGCTGAAGTCGCTGGCCAGCCAACGACAGCCCGCATGGTTGGCGCAAGCGCGCTGATCGCCTTCGCCCAGTGCGGCAGGCACACGGCGGTGGGCGCGTCGCGCGGCCTTGGCCCGCCGGATGTCGCCTCACGTGGTTGATGCCGCCGACGGCCCCGGAGGTTGACGTTGGCTTGCCCTGATCCGGCGTTGCCCCAGCGGCTTCCGTGTTTTATGATTGCCTTGTCGATCCGTGAGCGACCGTGGGGAGTCCTTCTTCATGGCCCCAACAAAACCTCGTTGATTAAGTGCTGGTATACGCAGTTGTGGGTGCGAAACACGGGTTCTGTTAGGAGTCTTTAAGCACGGAGCGGGAGGCACCTTCATCGTGGCCAAGAAGCGATCACAATCCACTCGGACCAGGAGACCGAAGCGAAGGCGCGCACGAGGTGAGTTTGCCTGGGCGGACGCCGGCGACGAAGAACTGCTTCAGTGGCGGCTCTGCGACTTGGGCGTCAAGCTCGAAGGGACACCCCTGGAGGGCCGGGTCGAGCGGCTTTACGCGGAATTGGAGGCCCGGGGCCTGGTCTTCCGCCCACATTGCTGGCTGTCGGAGGAGTGGTTCTCCGCGGACGGGGTGCCGGGAATCGCGATTCCCTTCTATCTGGCCCATCCGAGGTTGATGCGGCTGGAGCGAGCGCAGATGCTCGAGGTGGAAGGGGGGAATGAGGCGTGGTGCATGCGTATCTTGCGGCACGAGGCGGGGCATTGCTACGATACGGCCTACCGGTTGCACTTTCGGCGTCGGTGGCGGGAGACGTTTGGCTCTTACGGCCAGCCGTATCCCGAGTACTACCGTCCAAAGCCATACAGCCGGAGCTACGTGCTGCACCTCGACTCGTGGTACGCCCAAAGCCACCCGGCCGAGGATTTCGCCGAGACATTCGCCGTCTGGCTGAAACCCCGGTCCGCCTGGCGCACTCAGTACCGCGGCTGGCCGGTGATGAAGAAGCTACGATACGTTGACGAATTGATGCAGGAGATCAAGGGCCGGCGGCCGGCGGTCCGCAGTCGGCGCCGACCGGCGTCGCTACGCGAGGTTCGCAAGACCCTCGGCGAACACTACCGGGAAAAGCGCGCCCGCTACGGCTTGGACTACCCGAACTTCTACGACCGCGACCTGCGGCGGCTGTTCGCGGAGCCATCGCCAGCGACCAGCAATGGGCGGCGGGGATCGGCGGCATCGTTCCTGCGGCGCATCCGCCCAGAATTGCGACGCGTGGTCGCCGAGTGGACCGGCGAGTACCGATACACGATCGATCAAGTGCTGGGTGAAATGATCGACCGCTGCAGCGAGTTGAACCTGCGGCTCGACAAGCCGGAGGATCAGGCACGGCGCGATGCCCTGGTGATGCTGACCATGCAGACCATGAACTTCCTGCATGGGGGGCGTCACCGGTTGGCCTTATGATGGGAGTCCGACACAGCATCAAACGCCGGGAAGATTAGGTCCAATTAGCCGACAAGGTCGGCTCCCGATTGTTCCCCCCAACCACCCGAGGAAAGCTGGCTGACTCGGCGGGTTGCACCGTCAGTTCGCCATGCAAAACAAACCGTGGCCGCAAGGGCCCCAAATCATGGCCAGACGAAAACGCCGCGTGCTCGTGCTGATGCACGAAGACCTCATCCCGCCCGACTCGCTCGAAGGCGTGGAGGAGAAGGAGATCGCGCGGTGGAAGTCCGAATTCGACGTGCTGGCCACGCTTCGGGAAATGGGTCACGATGCCCGGCCGCTGGGGCTCTACGACGATTTGGGCGTCATCCGCCGCGCGGTCGAGCAGTTCAAGCCGCACATCCACTTCAATATGCTCGAAGAGTTCCACGGCGTGGCGATCTACGATCAGCACGTGGTGGGCTATCTGGAGCTGACCCGACAGGCGTATACCGGCTGCAACCCGCGCGGCCTGATGTTGGCTCACGACAAGGCGCTCTGCAAGCAGGTGCTCACCTACCACCGCATTCCCACGCCCCGATTCGCGGTCTTGCCGCGCGGTCGGCGCGTGCGACGCCCCACGGGCCTCCAGTTCCCGCTCGTGGTGAAGTCGGTCATTGAGGAAGCATCGATGGGCATTTCGCAGGCATCGGTCGTCACCAGCGACGAGAAGTTTGCCGAGCGGGTCGCCTTCATTCACGAGCATGTCGGAACCGACGCGCTCGCCGAACAGTTCATCGAAGGACGCGAACTATATGTGGGCGTGATGGGTAACCGGCGCTTGCAAACGCTGCCCGTCTGGGAAATGGTCTTCCGCAACATGCCCGAAAACGTCCCGCATATCGCCACCGCGCGGGTGAAGTTCGATGAGGAGTACCAGAAACGTCATGGCATTACCACCCTGCGGGCGGAAAACCTGCCGGAAGGCGCGGAGCATCGGATCCAGCGGATTTGCAAGCGGGTTTACCGGGCCTTGTCGCTGAGCGGCTACGCCCGAATGGATCTGCGTTTGCGCGACGACGGCGCGGTGTTCGTGCTGGAGGCCAATCCCAACCCAAACCTGGAATACGGGGAGGATTTCGCCGAGTCGGCCGAGGTGCGGGGCATCAACTACGACGCCCTGCTGGATCGAATCATCCAGCTCGGTCTTTCGTATCGCGCGCCCTGGCGAGGGTGAGTCTTCCGCTTCCGGCAGTAGGAATGACCGGCCGAAGCCCAAAGTGGCCACCAGCGACACCCGCGGAAATCTTTACGGCGTTCCCGCTGGAAGCCGGGCGTCGGCCGTCTATAATGGCTGAAATCATCGACCCGTGCCCCAGAGGCGAGGCTCCCAGGCGACTCCATGTTTTTTGAACAGCGCTCTTTCCAAGTCCCCAAGGACCCGGAGCACCCGGAGCAGAATCAGGATGCGCTGGCCGTGAACCCGCAACGGGGGACGGCCGCCGTGGCCGACGGTGTCGCGTCGGCGATCTTCTCGCGCCGATGGGCTGAACTAATCGCCCAAGCCGCGGTGGCCGATCCGTGGCAGCCAACCGGTGATGGCTTTGCCGGATGGCTGAGTGAGCTTCGCCGAGAATGGTCCGACTCGATCGATACCTCGGGCCTCGCCTGGTTCCAGCGGGCCAAACTGCCAACAGGCGCATTCTCCACCCTGGTATGGGCCGTTGTAGGCGAACCCGACGACGGTCACGAGCCGCCCACAGGTGTCGGGGGCGCGGAAAGCCCGCCGGCTGGCCCCCGGACCTTCGGCGGCTATCGGCTGCGTGCCTGGGCGATCGGCGATAGCTGCCTCTTCCACATCCGCCACGGCGAACTGCTGCGTGCCTTTCCGGTTGGCAATTTGGCCGAGTTCGACCAAAACCCCATGGCGCTGGGGAGTGTCGATCTGGGCCGGGATAACTCGCTTCAGTTCGAGCACCTGGATGTGCCCTGCTATCCGGACGATACCATCCTGCTTTGCAGCGACGCCGTGGCCGAGTGGCTGTATCGGGCTCACGAGGCCGGCGACCCGCCGGACTGGGCACACTTCCTGGAGCTGGACGAAAACGCTTGGCAACAATGGGTCGATTATCTCCGCCAGCAGCGGGCCATGCGTTACGATGACGCAACCCTCTTGGTGCTTCGCCTGCTGGAACGACGGCGCGCCGAGGACGAAACGTCCGTCGCGGACCGACACACCCAGGCCGCTGAAACCACGGGCACGTCTGAGTCGGACATCGCTGAACACACAGCGGATGCCCCACGCTCGGCAGAGAGTGATTCGGTATCCGGCTCGCATTCGGCAAGCGAGGATCTCTCTCGTGACGCACAACTCGTCGACGAGTCGACCGAGCCAAGCAGCGGCTCGAGCGACACGATCGACCAACCACCCAGGCCCCTCGATCAAATCGCCGAGGGAATCGACCGACTCACCGAAGAATCGGTCGAAAAGGGGAAGCGATTCCTCCAAGAGCTTCGCCATCGTTTGCGCCGGCCGCCGAAGTGAGCCCGCGGGCCATCGTCCAACCGGTCGCTCGGCCCGGATGGAGGCTTTGCGGCCAGCTGCAGCCGCTCCTTTTTCCGTGACGGAGTTCTTTTTTCTTCAAAGGACAGAAAGCACAACCACAGCCGACGTTTTTCCAGCCAGTCCGTCTTCGTTGGCAACGGCCCAGTGCGGGTTCCCGCTTGGCGGACAGGTCCCAACCGCAGTTATCCGTACCCCCCGAGGGGGATGTGTTGCTTGAAGGCCTACGTCTGAAAGGTGGTGATCTGAAGCGTCACAGCATGGGGGCTGTTTTGTCTTGCATGAGTGCCGCCAGGGGTGCTAAAATACTCGTCGGGGATGATTTCTCACGAACAGTTCTGTTCCATTCCAATCGGGGGCCATGCCATGCGTTTATTCTGTCTGACGTTGCTGCCGCTTTGTTTGATCCTGCCACTTTCGGGCTGCCAGGGAGACGGGAAGCCAGAGGTTGCGCCGACCACGGGCGTAGTCACTTATGACGGCGAGCCGGTCGCCAAGGCGAGCGTGGCTTTCGTACCCATGGGTGAGGCGCCCAATGCCATCGGTACGACCGACGACGAAGGCCGCTTCACGCTCACCACTTTCAACCCCGGCGACGGGGCCGTCGTGGGCGCCCATCGGGTGATTGTCGTTCCGCACAATCCGAATCTGGAACAACTCAGCGGCGATATGTCCGATCCCAACGAGTATCTCGCAGCGGTTGCCGAAGCCGAGGCACGCGAGAAACAGTCGTCACTCCCGCCGCGTTACGCATCGGTGGAAACAACCGACCTGACGGTCACGGTGAAACCGGGAACCGAGAATGAACTTTCTTTGAAGCTAACCGACGAACCGGGGTAACGCCGCGACGAAACACGTCCGTGGTACCGACGGGCGGGTGGTCAGCGCGACTCGTCGGGGAAATACTGCTCGACGACTCGCGCGAAATCCGCGCACGTCACGATGCGGCTCACCTCGGCGCGAAACTGCCGCGCCCCTGGCCAGCCTCGCCCGTAGGGCGCGGCGAACCGCCGCATCAGCACTGGCGCTCGCTCCGCCCCGTGTTGCTCGACCACCAGTCGAAAATGCTCCAGGAGGATGTCGCGGAGTTCACCGCGCGAAGGCTCGGGGGGCGGGGCTTCGCCGCGAAGAAGGGCCGACGCCTGACGGAAAATCCATGGCCGACCCAGTGGCGCGCGACCCAACATCACGCCGTCGACAGGAAATGTCCTCAAAGCCGCGACCGCCGACTCGGCGGTCGTGAGGTCACCGTTGCCAACCAACGGAATGGCGCGCAAGTGATCCTTCAGCCGGGCAATACCTTCCCAGTCGGCCTGGCCGCGATACTTCTGTTTTGCCGTGCGGCCATGCACTGTCACCGCGCTGCCCCCGGCTTCCTCGACAGCTCGAACAACCTCGGGCGCGGTGATCCGCGCGGCGTCGGGGCCCAGACGGATCTTGGCGGTTACCGGGACCGGGCGGGCCGCCGCGACTACCCTGGCGACGATCCGGCCGATTCGTTCTGGGTCGCCCAGCAAATAGGCTCCGCTCTCCGCACGAGCAGCGACGTCGGGGGCCGGGCAACCGAAGTTCAGGTCGATCAGGCTGGGCTGATCGTCGGCCACCAGCCGGCCCACCACCTCGGCCAGCAGCCCGGGATCGTTGTCCCAGATCTGCACGCCCAGCGGACGCGGCTCCAACTCCACGCGCCAGAGCCGGCTCGCCTGCCGCTCGGCCCGGCTGGCCATCTCGCTCAATGCCCGGGCACTGACCATTTCAGTGAACACTAGGCCCGCGCCACCCAATCGCCGTACGATAGCGCGCTGCGCGAAAGTGGTGAAGCCGGCCAAGGGAGCCTGCAGCAAGGGCGGGTCGACGGTGAGCGGGCCAATTCGGAGCATGCGGCTCGGTGGACTCCTGCGGATTGGGGGACAATGAGAGCGGGCACACGCCCACGGTGACGCAAGCCCTGGGAGGCTCCCTACCAAACGCGACAATTGTGTTGTCCCTGTCGCCGGTCCCGGCTGCGTCGCATGACGTGAGGCCACCCGATTCGACGACCCGGGACGCGGTGATTCTCGCGTGGCCCAGGAGGATTGCAAAGTCGACTTCTTCGTCATTTCCACGAAAGTGGGAATCTAGCGAAACGCCGGAAACGCCTGGATTCCCGCGTGCGCGGGAATGACTGATTGGGGACCTTTCTTAGGCAAAACCGACTCGGCAATCCTTCTGGCGTGGCCAACCCGACTTGCAGTTTCGGCTCCAATGGGCGAAAATGCTAGGCTTGACGCCGGTCGCCAAGGGCGTTCCGGGCGTTAGCGTCGTACTTCAGTAGCTGCAAGTTCGCTCCATCGGACACAAACGGGAGGGCAATGACCCTGCCGAGCCTCGATTCTCGGTGACCATGGCTCTCGGTGACGATGTCGGCTCGGCGGGAGCCTCGCCCGCCCGAACTGGGAACGGCTGTAGTTCATCATCCACTCACGGGCTTCAGGAGACAAGCGATGGCCGACTGTGTTTTGGCATACTCGGGAGGATTAGACACCTCGGTAATCCTTGGCTGGCTGATGGACCAAGGCTACGACGTCCATGCCGTCTACGTCGACCTGGGGCAGCCGTGCGAGGATCGCGAGGCCATTTTGAAGAAGGCCCGCGACATCGGAGCCAAGAGCGCACAAATCGTCGATGCCCAACTGGAACTCTGCCGCGACTTCGCCTTCCCGGTCCTCCAGTGGCAAGCCAAGTACGAAGGTGTTTACCTGCTGGGGACGTCGATCGCGCGACCGCTGATCAGCAAGGTCTGCTTGCAAGTGGCGCGGGAGGTCGGGGCGAAAGCCTATGCCCATGGAGCCACGGGCAAGGGGAACGACCAGTGCCGGTTCCAACTGGCGGCCGAGGCGCTCGATCCGACCGTCGAGGTCATCGCACCCTGGCGCGACGAGACCTTCCGGCGCGAGTTCCCCGGTCGGAGCGAAATGATCGCCTACTGCGAGAAGAAGGGCATCCCGGTGAAGGCCTCCACGGCCAAGCCCTACAGTTCCGACGAGAACTGCCTGCACATCAGCTACGAGGCCGGCCAACTGGAAGACCTCCAGGTGAACGGCGTCGAGCTGGTCGAGTTTGGCATGACCACTTCGCCACAACAGGCGCCGGACAAGGTGGAGAACGTGCGAATCTCGTTTGAATCCGGCGTCCCCGTTGCCCTGGACGGCGTCGCTCTCGACCCATTCCAGATGGTGACCAGGCTGAACGAAATCGCCGGCCGCAACGGTGTCGGGCGGATCGACATGGTCGAAAACCGCTTCGTGGGCATGAAGAGCCGAGGCGTCTACGAGTCGCCCGGCATGACTCTGCTCTACGACGCCCATCGCGTGGTTGAGCAACTCACCGTCGACCGCGATTTGACGCATCTCCGCGACCGCCTCGCCCCCGAAGTGGCCGAGATGGTCTACTATGGATTCTGGTATCACCCCAAACTTGACGCGCTGATGGCCTTCATCGACGAAATGCAGAAGCCGGTCGCTGGCGAGGTGAGCCTGAATCTCTACAAAGGCAATATCATGGTGGATGGGCGGAGCAGCCCAAACAGCCTCTACGACGAGGGGATCGCCACCATGGAAGGTGGTGGCGACTACAATCAGACCGATGCCGAAGGCTTTCTACGCCTCACGGGACTCCCGGGTCGGGTGCAAGGGCGGATGCGCCCGCGGCCGTACTGAACCACCTTGCGAATCGCGCGGACGAGAGGCGGGCCCGTACCGTCGGGATTCTCCTGCTCGCCGTTCGCTGTCCGCGCTGGAACTTCCGCCCAACCCACGTCGGTGCGCCCCCGCACCGATTTGGGTCGACCATGCGCTGCGAGGTGAAAACCCCACTGCAGACCCGTTCGTCCACCCCACTACCGGGCCCCGTTTAGCCAAAATATGACCGGTTTCCACGGATACCGCGTCGCGGGGGTGCGGTTTACCACGCCCACTTCGGGGTATTAGGCACTCCAGCCTGGAAGTATTTCTTTGTGGCAAGTAAGATCGGGGAAGAGTCGCGGCCCCTCTACCTTGGTCCCCGCGAACCTTAGCCCCCGGACGTGTCAAACAATGGAAGCCGCCGACCCGCCGGAAGCCCGTGTGCTTGTCAGTAATGGCTATCCCATACTGCGCGCGAAGGTGCTGGAGATCATCGAGACGTCCGAAGGTCTTCGCTTGGCCGGCTGGGTGGACGACGGCGGGCGGTTGCTGGAAGCGATTGGGCGTGATGAACCCAGTCTGCTGCTGCTGGATATTTCGGCCGATCCGGCTGGCTGCTTGGAAGTCGTGCCGCGAATCCACGAGCGTTTCCCGGCGTTGAAGATTCTGCTGAGCAGTTTTCGCGACTACCCAACCGTGATCGCCCGGGCGCTGCAACGCGGCGCATGCGGCCACGTCTCCTGGCGTGAGGGTCCGGCGGAGCTGGTCGAGACCATCCACAAGACACTCGATGGCGACACCCGGCTGGTGGCCTCGATCGCGGGGCGATTGCTCGAGCAGACGATGGCAGCGGATCATGACGGCCGACAATCGATTGGCAACTTTTCCGACCGCGAGCTGGCCGTCTTCGAGCTGATCGGGCAGGGGCTCACGTGCAGGCAGATCGCCGCGCGTCTCGACATCAGCCCGCGCACCGTGGAGAGTCACCGCAAGAAGCTGAAGACGAAGCTCAAGCTGGGCAATAGCATCCAACTGACCCGACTGGCCGTGCAATGGGTCTGCTTCGGTCACGCCGGGGATGACCAGAATGGCTCGGCGGGGGTATGAATCGGCCGGGGGGCGTGGCTCCCGCCGCACCGCCTGGCAGGCCAGACGGCGTGCGTAAGAACCCCGCCCCCGGTGGCGCGATTCAAGCTTGGCGCTAGCCCAAGCAATGGCCTCCATTTTCCGCGGCAACTCCCCCCAGGGACCGAACCTCGGCCGGCGCCGGCAGTTATCGCGTCTGCTGTTGAAACGCTTCGCGCTCGAAGGGGTTATCCCGATAAGGATCGCGGCCGGCGAGCCACAAAGCGAGCGAGCAGCCCAGGTAAGCGGGGCCCATCAACGGCCCCCAGCGTTCGAACTGACGCACATGGACCAACTCGTGCCGACGGGTGGCATCCAGGGCGTCGGCCGTTTGCCCGAGTATCACGTGGCCGAGGACCATCGCCATGGCGCCGCGGCCGCGGAAGAACCGGCGCAACAGCCATTGCACGAAGCCTCCGTGGCACTCGATACAGCCTCCGCGCCGCCGCATCCGCCCGCCGGTAAGCAGTCCGATCAGGCCGCCCGCCAGGCCAATCGCCGTATATGGCGATGCCCAAAGCACGACAAGGAGTTGACTCGGCTTGGCTCGGCGGGACATCTGATTCGATGGGCTGGATGCTTCGAGACGCCGGCTTCGAGTTGTCTCTCGGGCGGATCCCGGGAAGACAATCGTCGGCCGCGGACCGGGGTGCGGCTCGTTGCCGCGCGACAGGTATCGTCGGTGATAACCATGCGGCCGTCAAGCGGCTGGCCTCAACCGTCCAGGAGGGTTGCAGCACGTCATTCCCGCGCACGCGGGAATCCAGGGTTGGTGAGACGGGCGTCATTCCCGCGCACGCGGGAATCCAGGGGGCGGCATGCCAAGCGTCGACGAGCGATGACGTGGCGGCGTCATTCCCGCGCACGCGGAATTCGGGCGTCATTCCCGCGCACGCGGGAATCCAGAGTACGCGGGAATCCAGAGTACGCGGGAATCCAGAGTACGCGGGAATCCAGGGGCCTCCGATGTAGGCGGTGTACAATAACCCGGCGGCACCCCGCCCGCGGACGGCTGCCGGCAAACCGCAAGGTCGGCAACTGACTTTAGCGTTCGCCCTTTTTTGATGCCGGCGCAGCCAATGTTCGCGGTTCCGAGAACAGGATGGTCAAGGGTGGGCTGAAATCCGGATATCTCAACTGAGTCGACCTGTCCCGCCCCGCTCAACCGTCTCTTGGCAATGCAACCGTCGACAAGTGCATTCGCCTGGCCGTTTTTTACACCCTCTGCGGGGGGTGCCGGGGGACAACGGGACGCGTCTCCACTTGCCGCCTTGGAATACTTTTAGCCGCCGTTAACGAACAAATAAGTGGTGGGGAGCGCGATTTCCGCGGTGAACCGCCTTGAATGTAAGATTCGCGGCGGGGCCGGGGCGGCCGCTCGAGCAACCAACCCCGGCGTCCGCGGGTAAGTCGTTCCCCCGAACCGTCCATTCGCGGAAGTCCCAGCCGCAGAAGTCCCGTTGGCAAAAGTCTCTGTCCCGATTGGCTCACACTCATCAGCCCCATAGCGAGGTGACGGACATGGCCACCGACGCACGTTTCCCGGACACCCACCGTCCCGACGCCTTTGCCCCCGTCAGGCCGCGGGAGAAGCCCCCCACGACGTCTCCGCTGGAGGAATCGCCCGGCTTGCATGGGCCGGAAATGCTCTATTCGTTCCTCACTTCGATGGTGTTTCACCTCACGCTGATGATCCTGTTGGCGTTGTGGGTGCTCCCCGACCTGAGCGATTCGCTTTCCACACTGCACGTTACGGCGCTGGACGAGGAGCCCCCGGAGTTCGAAACCGTTCGGCTCGACCCGAACATCGATCCGGCGGATGCCCTGGTGATCGAGAGTCAGTCGGCGCCCGTGCAGGGCGACGCCACGGCGGCGCCGGAATCGTCCAGCACGCCGGCTTTCGTCGAGCTGTCGGTCGATCGGCCCGATCGGCATGTACCGGTTCACATGGCCCAGCGTCGCTCGGCGCCTGGCGTCGGCGAGTTGCTAACGGAACTCTCGGGCGGAGGCCGACGGAATCCGCGGACCGTCGCGGGCAACTACGATCAGGCCCTCGATCGGATTACGCAAGAACTCCTCCGGTTGATGGAGAAGCGGAAGATCCTCTGCATCTGGTGCTTCGATCAGTCGGAGAGCATGCAAGACGATCAGCGCGAGATTCGCGACCGGATCGAGCGGGTTTACGCCGAGCTTGGCATGCTGGGTAAGACGCAAAGCGACGCCATGGCAACCGCCGTGACCAGCTTTGGCGGCGACGTGGCCATTCACACGCCAAAGCCCACCTTCAACCTCGATGAAATCCGCGCCGCGATGGACGAAATCCCCGTCGACCCCAGCGGCAGGGAGATGGTCTGCCGCGCGGTGAGCGAGTCGATCCAAACCTTCGACCGCTACACCTCCGCGCATCGGCGGCGACCGGCGCTGATCCTGGTAACGGACGAGGCGGGCGATGCCCGCGACGCAACCGCCGGGCTGGAGCCCACCATCACTCTGGCCAACAGGGCGAACTGTCCAATCTACGTGCTCGGGCGCGAAGCCGTCTTTGGCCATCGCGAGGCCCGAGTCCGCTGGATTCACCCCGACACCGGTAAGGAACACTGGCTACCGATCGACCGGGGGCCGGAAACGGCTCTGCCGGAGCAACTCCAGATGCGCGGGTTCGAGCCGCGACACGACGCGTTGCCTAGCGGGTTCGGCCCGTACACGCAATCGCGACTGGCGGCGGCGACCGGGGGGCTGTTCTTCATGTTGCCCAGTCGAGAGGTCAACCTTCTGGACGGAGCCGGGGGACGGCAAATCGACTTGACGCGGATGGACCGCTACCAGCCCGACCTCGATAGCCCGCCGGAGGTGGCCGCGACGATCCGCCGCAGTCCGCTCCGCTCCACCGTGTTGCGAATCATCCAAGAACTAGACCCCGAGCGAGACGGGTCGTTGGGCCAGCTCACGCTGCCGAAAGACTTCGCGGCCGATCGCGACAAGTTCCTCGCTGAATTGGAACGCGCCGGAGCACGGGCGGAGCAGTACCTCCAGGGCCTGCGGCGGGGGATCGAACTGGTCGAGCAGCTCGCCCCGCAACGCGAGCGCGAGCCGTCGCCCCGTTGGCGGGCCAACTACGATTTGATCCGCGCTGAACTATACGGCTTCGTCGCCGAAACGCACCTCTACCGCCAGGCCCTCGCCGCCGCGGCCGCGCGCGTGGAACAGACCCCGGTCCACCTGCCTGGCGACCGGCGGCTGGTCAAATGGCGGGTCAAGTCGCGGCAGCGGGTGGAGCCGGACGAGTTGGCGGCCGAGTATCTCGACGCGGCCCGCCGCTACTACCTGGAGGTGATCCGCAACCATCCCGACACGCCGTGGGCGCTCCGCGCGGCCCGGCAGTTGGGCGACTACTTCGACGTCAACCCGGAGTTGGCGCTCTCCGTGGCCGCAGCCGATGGCGAGCCGCGCGGCGACCGGCCTGCGTGGCCCGACGAAACCGAGTTGGCGATTGATGAATCGGTGGGAGTTGGTGGCGGAGGAGGCGGGGGAGGTGGGGGAGGTGGTGGCGGTTGGGGTGTTGTGGGCGTGGAACTCGTGCCCGAATATCGTTCACCACCGGCGAAGCCCCGTGAAGGTGGCGGCGGCGGCCCGAAGCGGCCCGCCGGTCCCAAACCCTCACCCCCACCGAAGCTGTAGGGGGCGAAGCCGCTACGGCTTCATGAGTTCCGTGTTCGTTCCCCGGGTGGCACCGATAGCTTGGCTACCGGTGCCACCCGCGATCTGGGTAATCTCGTTGGCGTCGTTGTGGGTGCGCTGTTGGTCGAGGTCCCACGTCCCGTTGCCGCCACGTATTCCCCCGACCTTTGCCGGGGCGGGACTTGCGCCCGCCGGATCAGCAAACGTTCACGGCACATGTGGACTGGCACACGGGGGCAGGTGGGCTTCATGTTGCAACGCCTGTCTTTCAGAATCAACTACTGCCGCCTCACCCTCACGCTTTGCCAATTGGAGCGCGCGAGCCAATCCGCTAAGTGTTTCGGCAAGTGCGGCTGCCGTGTAGGGGCTACGCACGTGGGGCAGGGAGTGGATTTGCCTTCCGATAGCCACGGCCCGTTTCCACGCGACGACTGCCTCCGCATTTGCGCCTTGAGCGGTGCGTAGACGCGCCACGACCCTCCACCAATGCCGTTGGCTGTTAAGAATGCCGGCAGCTAACGAGGGCGAGACGATCGGTTCCAGCAGCACATGAGCTTCCTCAAGGGTGTGGCTGGCTGTGATAATGTCCCCTTGGTGAAGGTGGCATTCGGCGCGGAGCGTTAGTAGGTGTGCCCGGAAGTGATTTAGCAATCCATCATCTCCAAGCGAAGAAAGTGCCAAATCGACACAGCTTTGAGCCTGATCCACATTGCCTAACTCCAGGTAAAGGTGAGCCTCTGATACGCACGCCATGGGAAAAAGGACGGACTCGTTAACGTCTTTCGCCGCTTTTGTTGCTTGCTGTGCGTGTTCTAGTGCGTCAAGAGGACGATCCATGAGTCGGCAAAGGGCCGCAAGATCTGCTTGGGTTTTGTACTGTTCAGCGCGCCCAATGTCGGGGAGCACGAGAATTTGGCGATAGGCAGCCTCTGCTTCATGCCAGTTGCCGTTGGCCTCATGCTGGCTCGCCTGAAGGACCAACTGGAAAGAAGCCTCATCATCCTGACTTGTGGCGGTGGCGAAACTAGCCAGCAAATCTTCAATCGCAGCATCTCCTGCAGAAGGCTCGCGATTGCACACCGCATCAACTACCTGTTTGAACGCCTGGTTTACGCCTTCTTCCAGATTGGAGTGATCGAACTGCATGCTGCGTAGGCTCCTGCTAGTGTGCTGGCGGCAGCGATTATCACCACTGCCGTTCCGGTCGCGATGCGCCGGGTGCCTGGGGCAAAGGCGCGAGGAACGAACACCGTGCCCCGGCCTTCACCATAAGCTTCGCCGGGGCACGCGGCTCGCACGACTCGCCGCTTTGCCCCAGCCCCTCCCATGCCTGGCGGCACACCGATAGCCAAGCTATCGGTGCCACCCGCGGCGACCCAAACCAGCAGGACGCGCCACCATCACTCGCTAACAACAAACCGCCCAAATTCCAGTTCCCGGTGAACCAAAACACCATCATGGCCGACTTGTGTGAAATCCAGAATCGAGAAGCGTGATGATTAGCACCACTACACCAAGAACGACTGTAACGATCCAGCAGGCAAGGATCATTCGTTTAGGGAACCACATTGTCACCAGAATATACGCCGGCACAATAGCGACGATGAGTGCCGGACCTAGGACGAGGCGAATCCACGTCATTTCCGGCGGCAGCAGTCCCCGCGTCTTCATCGGAATCAGCACAGCGTAGCCGATCACAGCAACCAGAGCGTCACCCCAACAGGCCGTGTCCTTCCGGCAAGTGTGTGTGACGTGATGGGGGCGGGGGCGGTATGATTGGCTGTCTGGGGTTCGAGTGGAAGACCGAGGAGGACAGCCGATGGGTTCGCGAGGCATGGGGCGGGACG